>ULYL01018327.1_pt1 | contig 49652 bp, 34 predicted proteins | sample 1962211 | NCBI WGS metagenome assembly ULYL01 (sample SAMEA4835864, study PRJEB28245) | human gut metagenome | biome: gut microbiome; material: fecal sample | place: Denmark | collected 2008
TGTTTTTAAGCTGAGCGGCGGCAAGGGCGCGGTAGAAAAGGCGGAGAAGTATGGAAGAAGAAAAGAAGTACGAAAGAGAAAAAATCGCTGTGGTTACGGGCGGCGTGCGGGGAATCGGTCTGGGGATTTCTCTGGCGCTGAAAAAGAAAGGGTACAGGGTGTACGCGCTGTATTCGAAAGATGAGAAGTCGGCTGCCGCGGCGCAGGGCGAAGGCGTGATTCCCGTGAAGGCGGACGTGAGAAACGAGGCGGAAATCGTAGCGTTTTTCTCGGTGCTGCGACACGTGGACGTATTGGTGAACAATGCGGGCATTGCCGTTGCGGCGCAGTTGCAGGATACTTCCGCGGAGATGCTGGACGAGCTGTACGCCGTGAACGTGCGCGGGGCGTTTCTGTGCGCGCGGGAGGCGGCGAAAAAGATGATTTCCGAGCAGTGCGGGTGCATCGTAAACGTTTCTTCGGTGTGGGGAGAAGCGGGGGGAAGCTGCGAAAGCGCGTATTCGGCAACGAAGGGCGCGTTGATTGCGCTGACGAAAGCTTTGGCAAAAGAGCTGGGGTATTCGGGAATCCGTGTGAATTGCGTTTCGCCCGGAGTGATCGATACGACGATGAACGCGCGGCTTACGGCGGAGGATATGGAAGCGCTGCGGGAGGAGATTCCGCTGGGAAGAATCGGTAAGCCGGAGGACGTGGCGAACGCGGTAACGGGGCTGATTGAAAGCGAATATGTTAACGGGGCGGACGTGCCCGTCAACGGCGGTTTTTATGTCTGACGGCGTAATTGCTTTTTGCCGTTGAGGAAAAAAAGGGGCGGCTGCCTTATTGTTTGAAAATTTTCAAACAGAAAACAAGTTGCGCCCCTCATTCGCCTCGCTGCTGCCCGGCACCTTCCCCCCGATGGGAAGGCATGAAGCGGACGGCAATTTTTTGCCGATGAGAGGGAAGAATGGGATTTATTCTCCATCGTCCTCTCTCGGCGCTGCGCGCCACTCTCCCCGAAGGGGAAAGCAGGGGTGGCGACTTCATTTTTGAAAAAATTTTCTGCTTAAATCTGCTTAAACAATTTCAAACAGAAAACAAGTTGCGCCCCTCATTCGCCTCGCTGATGCTCGGCACCTTCCCCCCGATGGGAAGGCATGAAGAGGCTGACTGTTTTATGCAGGCAAGAGAAAAAGAAAAAAATTGAAAAAAACTTGTGAATACGAGGTGAAATCGCTTGCCTGTTTTGTGCGGCGATGATATAATAAAGTTATAAAAAATTTATTTTTTCGCGGGGCGCGCCCCTTGTTTTAACTTATCCTGACAGATAATCGGATAAGTTAAAACAAGCCGAAACGCAGCGAAAAGAAGGAGAAAACAATATGAAATCAGGTGGTTTTTTCAAAAAATTCGGCGTGTGCGCTCTTTCGGCTGCACTGTGCGTTTCGGCGTTTTCCGCGTGCGGTAAAACCGACGGCAAGGGCGACAAAATTGACGGCAACACCGATATTGCGGCGGTGAAGTCGGAACAGGTGAAAGACGAGGCGGCGTGGAAAGCGGCGTTCGACGTTTCGAAATTTACGAATTTCTCGATGAAAGAAGAAGATAAAAGTACGCAAGCCGGCGTTACCCAGGAAGGCAGACTTGTGTATAAGTTTGTCGGGGATAAGGCGTACTATTCGACGTATCAGAAGAAGAGTGCGGACGAAAACGAGCAGCACGATATTTTCTTTGCGAAAACCAACGAAGTCTGGGCGGCGTACGGCATAAATTATAAAAACGGCGCGAAAATTTCCGAAAGCGCGTACGATATGGAAAATCATTCCGAGTACGAATATATCGTTTCGGGCGAAATGGGGATTACTCCCGTAAGTCAGCTTGCTCAAACGGTTGCTTTCGATAAAGTTACTTACGACGAAACCGCAAAAGGTTACTTATATGAAGTGGAAGGAAAGGGCACGGCGACGATTAAAATCGCGAACGGCTTATTCGCGGGATATATCATGAAAACCGAGTCCGGCGAAGGCGACGAGAAAGTCGTTATGGAAACGAAAGCTTCGTATTATGATATAGGTTCCACTTCGATTTCGTTGCCGGAAAAAATGGGCAAACCCGCCGAAGATAAGAAAGACGAGGATAAAAAGGACGACGAAAAGAAGGATGACGATAAGAAACCGGGTGTGGTTTTAACGGCGGATACGGATTTTGAGGCGCTGAAGTCGGAAAAAGTTGATGAGGCGGGTTGGAAAAAAGCGTTTGATTACGCTTCGTATAAGAATTTTACCTCTTATACTGCTTACAGAACGACGAATTCTTATGCCGTACAGAAAGCAACCGAAGCAGGCGGATTTCTGAAGATAGGTTCTTACGAACTGTATTGCTACATAGGGGCGGACGGCGAGTATAAAATGTCGGACGGCAAGACCGAAAGGACGTGTGCGAGCGTGTTTATCCGGAACGACATTCCCATTACGATGAATTATTCCTGCATGTGTCCCGATTTTTCGAATAATTTTTGGAACTTCAGATATAATGAATCGAGCGGCGTTTACGAATATGAGGGAGGTCTGAAAACAAACGCTTATTTCGCCGAGGGGAATTATTCTACGTATTCGAGCGTGCGATTAAAAATAGTGAACGGGTTGCTGGCATACATAGACGTAACAAATGACGGAGAACCGGACAACAGAAAAACTACGAAATTTTACGATTTCGGTACGACGGTTGTGGAATTGCCCGAATTCGACGAAAAGAAACCGGGTGTGGTTTTAACGGCGGATACGAATTTTGAGGCGCTGGAATCGGAAAAAGTTGACGCGGCGGGTTGGGAGAAAGCGTTTAACCCCGCTTCGTATAGTAATTTTACGGCTCTTGCATATTATGATTCTATAAACATTTACTTGGTTCAAAAATCTACGGGTACTTCCGGCTTTTTCGGAGAAAAGGATACTCACGATGAAGATATGTATCTTTACACAAACGCTGACGGCAAATATATGGGAATGTCCGGCGGGCAAGTTGCGGAGTGGCCGGAAGGAATTTATATGCGCGACGGAATGCCTGTGCTTTTGAATTATTCGTGCATGTGCCCGAATTTTGCGAAATTTTTTGCGGAATTTACGTACGACGAAACGAAAAAATCTTACGTGTACGCCGGCAAAGGAATACGCACAAACGATTATTTCCTTACGGGCGGAAATTATGCGGATTACGTGAAAGTAGAATTGAAAATCGTGAACGGCTTGGTGGCGTACGTCAGCGTTGAAGATTCGAGCGGGAATAAGGAAAATACGAAATTTTACGATTTCGGCACGACGGCGATAACGCTGCCTGCGATTGGGAAATAAGTTTCGTTTTTTGTTTGCGACAGAGATAAACGCCCTCCGGAAAAGATTTTTCCGGAGGGTATTCGTTAACTATATATGCGATTATAATATATGCGATTATAAGACTGCGTTCTGTACGGAGGAGGGCGCGACGGCGGCGGAGATTTCCGCGCCGACGTTTTCGCCGACGTCGGCAACGAGAACCGGCGACGCCGCAGGTATGGCAGGCGGCAATCCGCGATCCGTTTGAGGGGCATGGAAACAAGCTTCCGAAACGGTGTTTTTTTCCCGACGAAAGCCGGGAAATTTTTTATGCCTGCGAAAACGCCGCGTCGACGCAATCGTTCGCAAAAGAATTTCCCGATTGAATTTCCCGATTGAACGGGCGCGTTTTCGTTGACTTTTCCGCTGAAATTCAATATAATCGGTATATGAGCCGGCATGCGGCATGCGGCGGCGTTTTTTTCGGAAAAAATTTTTTTCGCGTTTTTTGTAACCTTTTTCGTATCCGGACGTCTTATAAGTGCAAGTACTTGAAGCGCAAAGCGAAAAAATACGAAAACAAGGAGTATGAAAAACAATGAAAAACATGAAAAACAAAATGAAACAACTTACGGCAGGCGCATTTGCCGGCGCGCTGTTCCTGTGCGGATTTACGGCGTGCGAAACGAATAACAACGGCGAGAAAAATTTCAATATTACAAGAGCGCAGGCGGAATCGATTGCGCTTATGCATTCGGGCGTGACGGAAAACGTCGTAACGACGCAGAAAGTAAGCGCGGAAGAGAAAGACGGCGGCAGGTATTATTACGTGGAATTTGTATGCGGAAACGTGAAATACGCTTATCGCATCGACGGCGACACGGGGGATATCGTAAAACTTTCGGTGAACGGACAGAACGTGGCGAAAGACGATTTGCCCGCCGCGCCTTCGGCTCCGGACGCGAATTATATCGGCGAAGCCCGCGCGAAAGAAATTGCTTTGCAGCACGCCGGATATGCGGAAACGGACGTCAGGGAACTTGAAACGGACTTCGATTTCGACGACGGCATGTATTTGTACGAAGTGGAATTTTCTTACGGCGAAAGCGATTACGAATACGAGCTGATTGCCGCCACGGGGGAAATATATACTCTGGAAATCGACGATTTCAGCGTTATCGTTCCCGTACCGACGGATGTTTCTCTTTCGTATATTTTCGTGGAGCGCGCGAAAGAAATCGCGCTGGCGGACAGCGGAATTTCTGCGGAAAACGCGACGTTTACCAAGGCGAAATTCGATAAAGACAACGGCGTGCATATCTATGAAATCGAATTCTCCGCGGGCGGTACGGAGTATGAATACGAGATGAATGCCGTAAGCGGCGCGATTATCGAACGAAAAATCGACGGGGTAAAACAACTTCCTTCGGACGGCGCCGAATATATCGGGGCGGACGCGGCGATTGAAATTGCTTCGGCGCATTCGGGAATAACGCAAAGCGATATGCTGAAGAAGGAAGCGAAGCTGAAAATAATAAAAGGCGCATACGTATACGAAGTGGAATTCGAAACGCCCGAATACGAATTCGAATATCTGATAGACGCAAAAACGGGAAAAATACTTTCCGCGGAAAAGGAGCTTAACGACTGAAAATGAAAAACGACGTAGTGGAGGAGTTGTTTGTAAAATATTATAACGACGCGCTGCTCTACGTCCTGTCTTTATCGGGAAACAAAGCTTTGGCGGAGGACGCGGTATCAACGGCGTTTTTCAAGGCGTTGCGAGGCGGCGACGGCGAAATAAAAAGTTTTAAGCCGTGGCTGATGAAGGTTTGCCGGAACGTGTGTTTCGATATGCTGAAACATCGGAAACGGTATGCCGCGATTGACGAAAGCATGAAAGACGAAAGCGAAAACGCCGTTGATAAAATTATCAGGGACGAGAGGTACAAAGCGCTGTACCGGGCGATAGAATTGCTGCCGGATACGCAAAAAGAGGCGGTGTTGCTGTTCTACTTCGAAGAACTGCGCATCAAAGACATTGCGGGCGTTACGGGAAAAACGGAAGATTACGTGAAGGTGCTTTTATACAGGGCGCGCGAAAATATGAAAAATATTCTGGAGAGGAAACAATGAGTTTCGAAACGTTGTACGAAAAATACATGAACGGCACGGCAAGCGAAGAGGAACGCGTTTATGTGGAAGAAGAGATTGCCAAAGCGAGAAAATTGGGAGAAATTCTCGAAGCGGCGGAAAAGGATAAAGCGAAAAGCGCTTCGCCTTCGGACGGCGCGGACGGGGAAAACGTCTGCCTTGCGCCGGAAGATATTTTAGAGGACGCAGACGCGGAACAGGTAAAAAAAGCAAGAAAACGGCACAGAATACGTTCGTCGGTGCGGGCGCTTCTGATTTCGCTGGTTTCCGCAATCGTTGTGGCGGGCGCCGTAACGGGAGGCGTTATCGGCACGGCGACGGGAGCGGCGAAAAAACAGACGAAAATTTCGGAAACGCAGGCGAAAACGATTGCTCTGGAATATTATTCGGCGAATTGCGCTTCGTCGGAAGCGACGGGGGGCGCCTACATCAAAGATTTTGAAAAAGACCTTGAATTTACGAAGAATCTGAAAAATTCGTTTTACAAATATAAACTTGCGGTAAGCCGTCTGGGCGGATATAAAATCGAAATAGAAATCGATTCGCGTACGGGCGCGGTAACTTTGGTGGACTGGCAGTGAGCCGCTGCGAAAACGGGTTTCGGCGCGGACGGCATAGAAAAACCGAGTGCATAGAACACTCGGTTGAACGCGGAAATGCTATTTATAGTTTGATTTTTAGTCCGCAATAATCTCTTAAAAAAAACAAAACGAACTTTGAATTTTCATCAAGGTTCGTTTTATTGTTGTTTGGTGCACCTTCAGGGACTCGAACCCTGGGCCCACTGATTAAGAGTCAGTTGCTCTACCAACTGAGCTAAAGGTGCTGGTGGTCCATCCGAGGTTCGAACTCGGGACACCCTGATTAAAAATCAGGTGCTCTGCCAACTGAGCTAATGGGCCATGTAATTGCGCATTTTAACCATTCGTAAATTAAAACGTTTTGTTTTTGTTGGCTGGGGTGGCAAGATTTGAACTTACGAATGCCGGAATCAAAATCCGGTGCCTTAACCGCTTGGCGACACCCCAAAAAATAAATGGGGCGGGCGACGAGAATCGAACTCACGACCTCCAGGGCCACAATCTGGCGCTCTAACCAACTGAGCTACACCCGCCGTTTATTTGGTGCGCCTGAAGAGATTCGAACCCCTGACACACGGCTTAGAAGGCCGTTGCTCTATCCAACTGAGCTACAGGCGCATATCAAACGCTCGTCAATCTTGCCTCTCGGCAAAAAAAACTGTGGAGCGGGTGATGGGAATCGGACCCACGCGGCCAGCTTGGAAGGCTGGAATTCTACCATTGAACTACACCCGCAATTCCTTTATCTCTCGCATCAACGCGCTTGTATATAATAACACTTTTCAAAACGAATGTCAACGTTTTTTTCCGTATTTTTCGAAAATTTTCCAAAAAATTTAAAAAAATTTCTTTTCGGGCATTTCGGAACATCTGATTTGCAGGATATAATAATAACCCGGATTATTTTGCAACGATAAAAAAAGAAAATCCGGAGCGTATGGCGAGAATCGTGAGATAAACGTTCAGAACAACGAGCAAAGGCATCAGAATCATTAAAAACAGACTTTTTTGCCTGTATTTAAAAACGAAAAGGCATATATAAATTGTAAGCGCGCCGCCGAGCAAGCCCGTCAGAAACAATCTTCCGTCCGATTTTTTAAAATTATCGGTTCCGTCTGTTTCGTCTTTGAGATTTTTTACAAGCAAAAAAGCATAAAAATTGATTGCAAGCAGATATGTGCCGACGAAAGTATAAAAAATAGCCATAACGCAAGTATTTCCGTTTTTTCTCTGTTTCAAACGCTGTCTTTGCGCCGTTGCGTCGGTATCGCTATTTTTCGCTTTGTTCCGAAAATATGCGCCGTCGTTACCGCGGAGGCATAAACTTCCTTTGCGGCAAGGGCGGAAAGCATACGTTGCCGGTTGATGCGTTTGACTTTTTTATCGAAAAGAGTTATAATACCGATATCGACAGGGGTGGTTTGCTTATGTTTTTTCGCGGAGTTTTGCAACTTTTAAAAAAAGTTCTGAAAATTACCGAAAAACGACGGACGAATCGCAGCATAATCGAAAATTCTCTTGACAGTCCGCGGCGCTTTGTGGTATACTTTTAAAAATATAAAGTAAGCGCGGGCGTTCCGCGCACGCGGGATTGCGCGTCTGTGGCGGACGAAGAAAAGTACGGAGGAAAAACGTATGCCGGAAGCAAAAAATTTTTTAACGGATATAGAAATCGCGCGGCAAGCAAAACTTAAACCGATTTACGAAATCGCGGAAACGGCGGGAATCGGCGAAAAATATATCGAACCTTACGGAAAATACAAGGCGAAAATCGATTTGTCTTTTTTAAGAGATAACGCCGAAAAAAAAGACGGCAGACTCGTGCTTGTAACGGCGATTTCTCCTACGCCCGCCGGCGAGGGGAAAACCACTACCGCGATAGGTCTTGCCGACGGTTTGCGCAGAATAGGAAAAAATGCCGTGGCGGCGCTTCGAGAACCTTCGCTGGGCCCCGTGTTCGGTATCAAAGGCGGCGCTGCGGGCGGCGGATATGCGCAGGTGGTGCCGATGGAAGACATCAATCTGCATTTCACGGGCGATTTTCACGCCGTCGGCGCGGCAAACAATCTTCTTGCCGCTATGCTGGATAATCATATTCAGCATGGAAACGCGCTGAATATCGACGTACGTAAAATCACCTGGCGCCGCTGCGTGGATATGAACGACAGGCAGTTGCGGAATATCGTGGACGGTCTGGGCGGAAAAACAAACGGTACCCCGCGCGAGGACGGTTTCGATATTACGGTGGCAAGCGAGGTGATGGCGGTTTTGTGCCTCGCTTCGTCGCTGAGCGATTTAAAAGAACGCCTGAAAAAAATCGTTGTGGCGTACGATACGAACGATCGCCCCGTAACCTGCGGCGATCTGAAAGCTGCGGGCGCGATGACGGCGCTGTTGAAAGACGCTCTGAAGCCGAATCTGGTGCAGACGCTGGAAGGTACGCCCGCGCTGGTGCACGGAGGTCCGTTTGCAAACATCGCGCACGGCTGCAATTCGGCGATTGCTACGAAAACCGCTTTGAAGCTTGGCGATTACGTTGTTACCGAGGCCGGATTCGGGGCGGATCTCGGCGCGGAAAAGTTTTTCGATATCAAGTGCCGTCAGTCCGGACTGAAACCTGCCGCCGCGGTGGTGGTGGCAACGGTGCGCGCCCTGAAAATGCACGGCGGGCTGAAAAAAACGGAGCTTGCCGAAGAGAACGTCGAAGCACTGAAAAACGGACTCCCGAATTTGTTGCGGCACGTTTCAAACGTGAAAAACGTTTACGGGTTGCCGTGCGTGGTGGCGCTTAACCGTTTTCCTTCGGATACGCGGGCGGAAATCGACAGCGTGAAAGAGGAATGCGAAAAGCTGGGCGTGAAAGTTTGTCTTTCAAACGTATGGGCGGAAGGCGGAAAAGGAGCCGAAGCGCTTGCGAAAGAAGTGGTAAGACTGTGCGAAGCTTCTCCCGCAGGCGAAGAAAGCTTCCGCTTTGCATACCCCGACGAGCTGACGACGGAAGAGAAAATCGACGTCATCGCGAAAAAAGTATACGGCGGTAAAGGCGTTGCGTTTACGCCGAACGCTAAAAAACAGGCGGAAAAATTGCGGGAACTCGGATTCGGCGATCTGCCCGTGTGTATTGCAAAAACGCAGTATTCGTTTTCGGACGATCCGCAAAAACTCGGCGCGCCGGAAAATTTCGAAGTAACGGTGCGGAATCTGAAAGTTTCCGCGGGAGCGGGCTTTATCGTGGCGCTTACGGGCGATATCATGACGATGCCGGGGCTGCCGAAAATTCCCGCGGCGGAAAATATCGACGTCAACGAAAACGGCGAAATCACAGGGCTGTTTTAACGGCAATATCCGGGCGGCTTTCGCAAAGAAAATATGCGGAAGCCGCCTGCGGCAACATAAATCATTTACGTAAAGGAGAAAACTACTATGGCGACTTACATCGACGAACCTTCGCATACTTTTAACGAATATCTGCTTATCCCCGGATATTCTTCGGCGGAAGCGATTCCGGCAAACGTTTCCTTGCAAACGCCGCTCGTAAAATTCAGAAAGGGCGAACAGCCGAAAATTACCATGAATATTCCTATGGTATCGGCTATCATGCAGTCCGTTTCCGGCGATAAAATGGCAATCGCGCTGGCTACGGAAGGCGGCGTTTCGTTTATCTACGGTTCGCAGTCGGTTGCGGACGAAGCCGCTATGGTGGCTCGCGCAAAAAATCATAAAGCGGGCTTTGTTACCAGCGATTCCAACGTATCGCCCGAAGATACTCTGGCGGACGTGATTGCCCTGAAAGAAAAAACGGGACACTCCACGGTGGCGGTTACGGCAGACGGCACGGCGGAAGGAAAGCTTGTCGGCATCGTTACCAGCCGCGATTATCGCGTCAGCCGTATGGATACCGCTACGAAAGTAAAAGAATTCATGACGCCGTTTGCAAAGCTTGTAACGGCAAACGAGGGCGTTTCCCTGAAAGAAGCGAACGACATTATCTGGGATAATAAGCTCAATTCGCTGCCGATCATCACGAAAGACGGGAAACTTCGTTATTTCGTGTTCCGCAAAGATTACGATTCGCACAAGCAGAACCCGAACGAACTTCTCGATAACGAAAAACGTTACGTTGTAGGCGCCGGCATCAACACGCGCGATTACGAAGAACGCGTTCCGGCTTTGCTGGAAGCGGGGGCGGACGTACTGTGTATCGATTCTTCCGAGGGCTTTTCCGAATGGCAGAAGCGTACGATTGCATGGATCCGCGGCAAATACGGCGACAGCGTGAAAGTGGGCGCCGGTAACGTAGTGGACGCCGACGGCTTCCGTTTCCTTGCCGATTGCGGAGCCGATTTCGTAAAAGTGGGTATCGGCGGCGGTTCGATTTGCATTACGCGCGAAACGAAAGGCATCGGCAGAGGTCAGGCAACGGCGCTTATCGAAGTATGCAAGGAACGCGATAAATATTATCAGGAAACGGGCGTGTACGTTCCCGTGTGTTCGGACGGCGGCATCGTGTACGATCACCATATTACGCTGGCGCTTGCAATGGGCGCGGATTTCGTGATGCTCGGCAGATATTTTGCTCGTTTCGACGAAAGCCCTACGAACAAGATTATGATGGGCGGCAATTACTTTAAAGAATACTGGGGCGAGGGATCGGCGCGTGCAAGGAACTGGCAGCGTTACGATCTCGGCGGCGATAAAAAGCTGTCTTTCGAAGAGGGCGTGGATTCGTACGTTCCTTACGCGGGCAAGCTGAAAGACAACGTGGCGATTTCGCTTTCGAAAGTGAAATCCACGATGTGCAACTGCGGCGCGCTTACCATTAAAGAATTGCAGGAAAAAGCAAAGCTTACCCTTGTTTCGGCTACGAGCATCGTGGAAGGCGGCGCGCACGACGTAATTCAGAAAGAAAAAGCGCAGTCGGTGAAATAATTTCCGTTGAAAACGCCCGGAAAAAGAAAGTGCGTTTTTGCGGCGGCGAAACGAAAAAAATGCGGTGAAAAATGCGCCGCAAGTTGAAAAGATAAACAAAAAAGGGGGCTGCGGCTCCTTTTTTTATGCAATCGGGAAGAATTTTTATTCAGCCCCCGTCAGTTATCTTGACAAAGCAGACGAAATATACTATAATAAAAAACTGGAAAGGTGAAAAATATCGGCTTTTCCACGGAGGAATAATACGAATCAATGGTACCCCTAACTATCGCAATCGTCGTAATGGTGATTTTATCCGGTTTGTTTTCGGCTACGGAAACGGCGTATTCGTGCGCGAACAGAATCAAAATCAAGAGTATGATCGCGCTCGGCAAGAAAAACGCGAAGCGCGTTTATAAGCTGGCGGAAGAAAAATACGATAAACTGATTACGACGATACTTATCGGAAACAATATCGTAAACTTAACGGCTTCGGCGCTTGCTACGGTATTGTTTACGAAGCTGCTCGCGGAATCGACCTTGGACGCGACTACCGTATCCACGGCGGTAATGACGATTGCCGTGTTGATTTTCGGCGAAATTACGCCGAAATATTTCGCGGGCGTATATCCCGAAAAATTCGCGTTCTGGCTGTACCCGTTTATTCAGATCTTTTACTGGATATTTACGCCGCTCGGCATCGTTTTCGGCGCGTATAAAAAATTGCTCGCGCGCATTTTCAGGCTGAAGCCGAACGACACGGTAACGGACGAAGAGCTGATTTCGCTTGTGAACGAAGCGGAAGAGGACGGCACGCTGAAAGAGGACGAATCGGAACTTGTGCGTTCCGCGCTGGAATTCGACGATCTGAAAGTGGAAGATATTCTTGTGCCGCGCGTAGACGTTGTGGCGGTGAATATGAACGCCGACATGGACGAAATTTTTTCCGTTTTCAAAGAAAATTGCTTTTCCCGTCTGCCCGTATACAAAGATACGATCGATAACGTGGTGGGACTGATTCACGAACGCGATTTTTATAACGCGTATCTGCGCGGCGATAAAGAAATCGCGCACGTGGTACAGGAAATCGCTTTCACAACGGAATATACGCGCATTTCGTCGCTTTTAAAGCAGCTGCAGAAGCAGAAAATTCATATGGCTGCCGTTTCCGACGAATACGGCGGGCTGGTGGGTATAGTTACACTGGAAGATATTCTGGAAGAACTCGTCGGCGAAATCTGGGACGAACACGACGAGGAAGAAGTGCTTTACGGGAAAATTTCCGACGATGAGTACTGGGTGGACGGCAAGTGCGACCTCGAAGAATTTTTCGATTTGTACGGCATCAGCGAAGAGGACGAAAATTTCGAATCGAACACGGTAGGCGGCTGGGTGATGGAAAAATTCGGCGGCATCCCGCCCGTGGGCGAAATCATCCGCTTTAAATTTCTCGAAATCAAAGTGGTGAAAACAACAAAACAGAAAGTTCTGAAAATCCGTTCGAAACGGGTGGAAGAAGAAACGGACGACGAAGAAAAAGCGGAAGAAAAGCGGAGAAAAACCGATGAGTAACATCTATGCGAAAATAGTAGATTCCATGCAGAAAGTGTTTTCCGCGGAAGAACCGTGCGGAGAAGAACGCGGAAAAACCGTTCTGCAAAACGAACGCGTTAATTTTCAGCTTGTATATAAAAACGATTCCGGCGACGCGATTGCTCTTGCGAAAATCGACGTGCTCGGCACGTTGGCGCCGTATGTTACGATTCGTTCGGCAGAGCTTGTGCCTGCGCAGTATTTTCCGCAGTTTCCCGATACGTACACATATTCCGCGCAGCCCGGATTATATCCCGATCCGTTAAAACCTTTCGGCGCGACGGGGGCGGTGTTGCCTGCCTGGCAGTGGAAAGCGTTTTACGTAAGCATCGAAAAGCCGGACGGGTTTGAAGCCGGCGTATCCGCGCTGCGGTTTGTCCTGCGTACCCGCGAAGGGAAAGAGCTTTCGCGCCTTAGCTATCGCCTGGAAGTGCTGCCCGTTGCCGCGGCGGAATCGGATTTGAAAATCACCAACTGGATGCATTACGACGGCATCGAAGCGAAGCACGGCGTAAAACTGTTCGACGACGGTTTTTACGGCGTTTTCGAAGGATACCTTCGCGAATACGTGCGTGCGGGCAACAATATGCTTTTAACGCCGCTTTTCACGCCGCCGCTCGATACGGAAATCGGCGGGGAGCGGCGCACGGCGCAGCTGATCGGCGTAACGGTTGCCGCAGACGGCGGCTACGAATTCGATTTTGACGAGTTGAAGCGTTTCGGCGAATTTGCGTTTGCGCACGGAATAAAATACCTTGAATTTTCGCATTTGTTTACGCAGTGGGGCGGAAAGTGCTGCCCGAAAATCATGGCTAAGACGGAAAGCGGCGAAGAAAAGAAAATTTTCGGCTGGGAAACCGCTTCCGATTCGAAGGAATATCTTGCGTTTTTAGACGCGTTTTTGCCGCAGCTTGCGGGGTTTGTCCGCAAACAGGGTTGGGCGAAAAAATGTTATTTTCACCTTACCGACGAACCGGGCGCGGAACATCTGGAAAAGTATACGTTTCTGCGGGATTTCGTAAAAGCGCGTATCGGAGATTTTCCCGTCATGGACGCGATTTCGCATTACGAATTTTACGAAAAAGGCGGCATAGACGTGCCGGTGCCGATTACAAGCAGTTACACGGCGTTTGAAAATAAGGGCATTCAAGAACTGTTTGTGTATTATTGCTGCGGTCCCGCCAGCGATTTTTATTCGAACAGATTTCTGAATATGCCTTTGCAGCGTACGAAAATTATCGGCGCGCAGCTGTACGAAACGGGCGTGCAGGGCTTTTTGCACTGGGGATTTAATTTTTATAATACGGCGCGTTCGTATGCGGAAATTAACCCTTACGAAGATACTTCGGCGGGAGCGATGTTCCCGTCGGGCGATTCGTTCGTGGTGTATCCGGGGCAGGGCGACGCGGTAGGCTCGTTGCGTTCGGAAACGCTCGGCGAAGCGTTCTTCGAATATCGTGTTTTAAAAACGCTTGAAAGCTATATCGGCAGAAAGAAAACGCTGAAAATTTTACACGATTTTGGCGTGAGAGGCTATACGGAATATCCGAAAAATTCCGCGGCGCACCGCAAAATGAGAGAAAAAATTTACGCCGCGCTGAAAAGAGCTTTGAAAACGGCGGATTCTCTTTGAAAAAAAGGCGGAAATCCCTGTAAAACGGCGCGCTTTTCGGTTTGTTGCCCGTAAAAACGGGTATGAATATTAAAGAAGAAAAAAATCGCCAGTCTAACGAAGGCGAAAATATTTTAAAGGAGTCAGAAGGATTATGGAAACGATTCTTGTAACGGGCGGCGCGGGCTATATCGGTTCGCATACGGTGCTGGAACTTTTAAACAAGGGCTATAACGTTGTGGTGATGGATAATCTTTGCAATTCAAGCAAGGAAAGTCTTCGCCGCGTTGAGGAGCTCACGGGCAAAAAAGTAACTTTTTACGAAACGGACATCCGCGACGCAGAGGGCACGGATAAAATTTTCAAAGCGCATAAAATCGACGCGGTAATTCATTTCGCCGGGCTGAAAGCCGTGGGCGAAAGCTGTCAGATTCCTTTGAAATATTACGAAAACAATATCGGCGGTACGGTTACGCTGCTGGAAGTTATGCAGAAAAATAACGTGAAGAAGATTATTTTCTCTTCTTCCGCAACCGTTTACGGTACGCCCGAACGGCTTCCGCTCGATGAAAACTGCCGCCTTTCTACCACAAATCCCTACGGTTCCACGAAGCTTATGCTGGAAACCGTGCTGCAGGATTTGTATAAGTCCGATAACGAATGGAACGTAATTCTGCTGCGTTATTTCAACCCCGTCGGCGCGCATGAAAGCGGCAGAATCGGCGAAGATCCGAAGGGGATTCCCAACAATCTGATGCCGTATGTGGCGCAGGTGGCAAGCGGAAAACTCAAGTGCATCCGCGTGTTCGGCAACGATTACGATACTCCCGACGGAACCGGCGTCCGCGATTATATTCACGTAGTGGATCTGGCGCTGGGGCACATTGCGGCGATCGAATACTGCAAAGATGCGGGCGTGCATATTTACAACCTCGGCACGGGACACGGATACAGCGTTCTCGATATGATTCATGCCTTTGAAAAGGCATGCGGCAAAAAACTTCCCTACGAAATCTGCCCGCGCAGAAGCGGCGATATCGCGGCGTGCTACGCTTGTTCCGATAAGGCGGAAAAAGAACTGCACTGGAAAGCGAAATACGGCATCGACGAAATGTGCGCTTCGCAGTGGAAATGGCAGAGCAACAATCCGAACGGCTACGAGGCGTGATTTTACCGGGAGCCGGCGAGCCGCATCCGGAAGAGAAACGGTTTCCGTTTTCGTACGAATTGATACGTTCGCGCAGAAAAACCGTTTCCGTATGCGTAGACAGGCTGGGAAAAGTAACGGTGCGTGCGCCCGCGCGGTGTGCGGACGAACGCATCTTTGCTTTTCTTGCGCAAAAAAGCGCGTGGATTGTACGGCAGTCGGAACGCGCGAAAAAAGCGGCGGAACAAGGCGGGATTCTCTGCGCGGCAAAAGACGGAGCGTCGTTTTTGTGGCTGGGCGAACGGATAAAAATCGTCTTGCTCGATTGCGGTAACGATACGAGCTCGGCGCGGATATTCACGAAATTTATCGGCGATACGTTGTATCTTCCCGCAGACAACGCAACAAAAAGACTGACGGATTTCTTAAAAAAACGCGCGAAAGAGTACCTTACCAAACAAACGGAAGCATGTGCCGCCGAAATGCGGGCGGTATACAAAAACGTTTCGGTGAACGGCGCAAAAAGTCGCTGGGGCTCATGTTCCTACGATAATAAGCTGCATTTTTCGTTCCGGTTGATGTATGCGCCGCCGGAAGTGGTGCGGTACGTAGTCGTTCACGAGCTTGCGCATACTTTCGAAAAAAATCATTCTGCGAAATTCTGGGCGATTGTGGATCGCTACGAACCGGATTACAGGCAAAGAAGAGCGTTTTTAAAGGCAAACGCTTATTATATGGATATATTTTAGCCGCGGCACGGCGCGACGATTCGCGTAAAAAGAATCTGAAAATTGTTTTGTATCGGCGAAAAAAGGGCATAATGCAAAGCGGCGGAGAGAAAAACTAATGATCGAATTACGTAACGTAACCTATCACGTAAAAGACGAAACGGGAGAAAAAGACGTCCTCGATAACGTTTCCGTAAAACTGGACGGGCGTTTCGTTGCGCTTACAGGTCCGAACGGCGGCGGAAAATCCACGCTGGCAAAAGTGATAGCGGGCATTATTAAACCGACGTTCGGCAGAGTGTTCTGGGACGGCGAGGATATAACGGATTTATCCGTAACGGAACGTGCGAAAAAAGGGATTTCCTATGCGTTTCAGCAGCCAGTACGCTTTAAAGGGCTGACGGTGAAAGATCTTTTATCGATTGCCGCAGGAAAAAAGGCTACGCTTTCCGCGGCGTGCGATTATTTATCGGAAGTAGGGCTTTGCGCGCGGGATTATCTCGACAGGGAGGTGAATGCGTCCCTTTCCGGCGGAGAATTGAAACGCATCGAAATCGCTACGATTTTAGCGCGAGGCACGCGGCTTTCTTTGTTTGACGAACCGGAAGCCGGCATCGATTTGTGGAGCTTTTCCAGCCTGATCAACGTGTTTGAAAATATGCGTGAAAAAACGCAGGGCGATATTATCATCATTTCGCATCAGGAGCGTATTCTGAACGTAGCGGATAACATCGTGGTGCTGGCAAACGGTAAAATCCGGAAGTGCGGCACACGGGACGAAATTCTGCCGGAAATTCTCGGCAGCGGCGCAACGTGCGAAACGTTGAAAAATAAATTATCTCCGGCGGGCGATTGCACTGGAAAATCAGCCGCGCGGAAAAAGGCATAAGGCGAGGAGGCAAAAATGGACGCGCTTGAACGTGATTTATTATTGAAAATCGCCGATTTGCACGGCATACCCGAAGGCGCTTACAATATCCGCGAAAACGGAAAGCCGGCGGGACGACGTTCTACGGAACACATCGAAATCGCTTCGCGGAAAGACGGAAAATCCGGGATAGATATATTTATCAGACCGGGTACGAAAAACGAAAGCGTGCATATTCCCGTCATTTTAAGCGAAACGGGTTATAACGAAGTCGTTTATAACGATTTTTACGTCGGCGAGGATTGCGACGTAACGATTATCGCGGGATGCGGAATTCATAACTGCGGCAAGGCAACTTCGCGCCACGACGGCGTGCATACGTTCCATATCGGGAAAAATTCGAAAGTGCGGTATGTAGAACGGCATTACGGCGAGGGCGACGGCGAGGGGAAACGTGTGATGAACCCCGAAACGATTGCTTTTATCGCAGACGGCGCAAGCATGGATATGGAGATGACGCAGATTAAGGGCGTAGACGATACGCACCGCGTAACGCGTGCCACGCTCGGCGAAAAATCGGAACTGACCGTACGCGAAAAGATTTATACGAACGGCATACAGGAAGCAAGTACCGATTTCTGCGTGGATATGAACGGCGCCGATTGTCGTGCCGACGTCGTTTCCCGTTCGGTGGCGGCGGAACATTCGAAACAACATTTCTGCTCCACGATGAACGGAAACGCGGCGTGCCACGGGCATACGGAATGCGACGCGATTATCATGGACGGCGGTTCGGTAACCGCGGCGCCGTGTTTATCGGCGAACGATCTGAACGCGGAACTCATTCACGAAGCGGCAATCGGGAAAATCGCCGGCGAACAACTTGTAAAGCTGATGACTTTGGGACTGACGGAAAAAGAAGCCGAAGAACAAATCATCAAAGGCTTTTTGCATTGAATTTATGTCGGACGTGTGCGCCGGAAAGTTACGGCGCAGGCGCGGATATAAAACTATAAAACCAAATAATTTTTAACGGAGGATCAAATACATTATGAGCGAACTTGCATACAAAAGAACAAACGTATACGAAGTAGCGGACAAAAAGACGATGAAAAAAATCTTCTCTTATGCGGAAGAATATAAAAAGTTTATCGACGCGGCAAAAACGGAACGCGAAGCTTGCGCGTACGTTGCAGCCGAGGCCGAAAAACACGGTTTCAAGCCTTTTAAGTTTGGCGAAAAGCTGAAAAAGGGCGACAAGGTATATTATAACAACCGCGGCAAGAATATCTATCTTATCCGCGTCGGTTCCGATGACGTGAAAACAAGCGGAATCCGTATTGTGGCTTCGCATATCGACAGCCCGCGCCTTGATTTCAAGCAGGTGCCTTTGTACGAATCGGACGGCGTCGCGCTTGGCAAAACGCATTATTACGGCGGTATAAAAAAGTATCAGTGGACGACGATCCCTCTTGCGTTGCACGGTGCGGTTGTGCTCGGCGACGGCAGCAAGGTGGAAGTGAAGATCGGCGAGGACGAGGGAGATCCCGTATTTTACATCAGCGATTTGTTGCCTCACCTTTCGCAGAAACAGAACACGAAAACGCTTGCGGAGGCATTTTCCGGCGAAGATCTCAATATCTGGCTGGGCAACATTCCGTACACGGCGGCAAAAGAGGACGGCGATAAGACCGTAAAGGAAAATCTTTTGCATATTTTAAACGAGAAATACGGCATTAAAGAAGAGGATTTCCTTTCCGCCGAACTTTCGCTTGTTCCTGCGTTCAAAGCGCGCGATATCGGCTTCGACAGAGCGCTTATCGGCGCATACGGACATGACGACAGAGTTTGCTCGTATCCCGCGTTCTCCGCTTTGTTCGATACGGAAACAGACGGCAAAACCGTAATGGTTGTGCTTGCGGATAAGGAGGAAATCGGCAGCGAGGGCACCACGGGTATGCAGTGCGCTATCTTTACCGATTTAATCGACGCGATTGCCTATTCGTTCGATACCACTTCGGCTGTCATCCGGGCAAATTCGAAGTGCCTTTCCGCCGATGTAAACGCGGCGTACGACCCGAACTTCAAAGACGTGAACGAACCGATGAATTCTACGTACGTTTCCTGCGGCGCGGGACTTACCAAATTTACGGGAGCGCGCGGTAAGAGCGGTTCGAACGACGCTTCTGCCGAATTTATGGCGGAAGTGCGTAAAATGTTCAACGACGAGGGCGTTATCTGGCAGACGGGCGAACTCGGCAAGGTAGATCAGGGCGGCGGCGGTACCGTGGCGAAATATATCGCGAAAATGAACATCGATACCGTGGATATCGGCGTTGCCGTTGTTTCGATGCACGCGCCTTACGAAGTTATTTCCAAAGCCGACGTGTACGAAATGTATCTCGCCTGCAAAGCGTTTATGAAATAAGAAATAGCCGCACGAAGGCTGTTTCAAGAGTATAAATTACGCCCTTTTCTCTGTATTTCTGCCTGTTTCGGCGAACGAGGGAAAAGGGCGCATTGCTTTTTAAAAAAGCAACAAATAATTATGTCTGATATAATAATTATGTTGCGCATAGTAGTTAAAAATATATAAAAGTGTATAATTGAAGATATTTGTTTGTGTTTAAGTAATATATCAGACGTAATTATTGTGTGTGTCGTACTAATTTGCGGAACGGAGAAAATGCAAAATGCGGGAACGTGTGATTTTATATTCCGATCTGAATAATTTTTTTGCTTCTGTGGAAACGGCTCTGCATCCGGAATATAAAGGAAAGCCGCTGATTGTCTGCGGAGATCCCGAAAAACGGCTCGGCGTTGTGTTCGCCAAAAACGAGGAGGCAAAAAGTTACGGTATCCGAACGGCGGAAACGGTGTATTCGGCTTTAAAAAAATGTCCGCAAGTGCTTCGCGTTCCTACGCATTTTTCGGATTATAACAGGTATTCGAAAGCCGTGCGCGAAATTTATGCGCGATATACCGACGTCATCGAACCGCTTTCCATCGACGAATGCGCCATGGACGTAACGGATAGCGTCAGGTTGTTCGGCGGCGGCGAAAAAATAGCGGAAGAGATTCGCGCGGCGGTGAAAAACGAACTCGGCGTTACGGTTTCCATCGGGGTTTCGTTCAATAAAATATACGCGAAACTTGCTTCGGAATTGAAAAAGCCGGATGCGGTAACCGTGATTTCGCGGGAGAATTATAAAGCGAAAGTGTTTCCTTTGCCCGTTTCTTATCTGTTATACGTCGGCAAAAGTACGGAAGAGGCGTTGTTGAAACACGGGATTCATACCATCGGAGAACTTGCCCGCGCCGATTCGGCGTTGCTTGTCGGGCTGCTTGGAAAGCGCGGCGAAATATTGAAGATCAACGCGGACGGCAGAAACGATGAACCTGTTAAAAGCGAATCGGACGAAATAAAGTCTATCGGCAATTCGATGACGTTGCCATACGACGTAAGCGACGCGGAACAGATTCGCCGATTGTTTTATATGCTTGCCGAAAGCGTGGTTTCACGGCTTCGCGAATCGGGCGAGGGAAAGTGCGATACCGTGCATATAACGGTAAAAGACGAATTTTTGCGGGAAACTTCAAGACAGAAAAAAATACCGCCTACGGCGCTTTGCGATGACGTGGCGCGGGCGGCTTACGAAATTTATACGGAAAACTTTACCGGCGCGCAAAAAGTGCATATGCTCGGTCTTTCCGTTTCCGGCTTCGACAGGAATGTGGAACAACTTTCTCTGGATACTTCCGGAGAGAAAGAGAAATACGAAAAGAATTTGCGGGCGCAGGACGCCGTTGCCGCAATCAGAAAAAAATACGGATATGATAAAGTGCAGAGGGGAATACTGCTGGAAGATTCGTCTCTTTTGAACGTCGATATAAAACACAGAAAGAATTGAGCGTCGGATTAAAAAGTATAATTCATGAAAAAACAAGCGCCGACGGGTATCGGCGCTTGTTTTATACAACGTTTTATGCAACGTCAGACGAATCTGTTTTTTCTAAACTTTTTCTAAACAGCCGAACGGACGCTTATTTTGTCAGTTCTTTGATGCATTCGTAATAAATTTCGCACATCAGACGAATCCTGTCGAACGTAACGTATTCGTTGGGCTGGTGAATCGTAGATTCTTCGTCTTCCATTTCCGGACCGAATCCGCAGCCGCATTTCAGTGCGCGGGCATAGGTTCCGCCGCCGATCGCAATGGCTTTGTCGTTGCGCCCGGTATGGCGGTTGTAAACGTTCATCAGGGTGGAAATCAATTTTCCTTCGGGGTTGTTGTAAAGCGGTTTCTGATAATGCGTGAATTCAAATTTAATGCCCGAATTTTCAAACGCTTTGCGCACTTCTTCCGCGTTGTGCGTAGCGGGGAAACGGATATCCGTGGTGATTACAAGCGCGCCGTCCTCGATTTTCGCAACGTCGGGCGACATGGTCAAAAGTCCCGTTTCGTCGCGCATTTCGCGTAAGCCGTTCTCGTCAAGACACAAAACTTCGTAAGCGCGTTTGCAGCCTTCGTCGAACATAGAGGCAAATTCAAGCAATGCTTCCAGCGCGTTTACGCCCTTTTCCGGCGTGGAACCGTGTGCCGACTTCCCCGTAAACGTAATCGTGCGGGTGTTTTCGTCGTAGCTCCATTTGGCGCCGTTTTTCGCTGTATGCAAATCGCGTTTTTCGGCGGCTCCGTTCAATTTTTTATCGGAAGAAGCTTGCTTAGCGGCGGCTTTTTCATATTGCGCTACATATTTGGCGGAGGAATCCGTAAGTACGGCAACGGCGCTCGCGCACACCATGTTTGCAGCCGTGCCCGCATGCAGAGAAACAAACGAATCTTTGTTCAACGGATAATAACTGTTGCAGTGCACAATGCCTTTTTCCGCATAAATCGCCGGGAAGGACGCGTCGGGCGAAAATCCTTCTTCGGGCATCTGCGCTACTTCTTCGTAGTGTTTCAGGCAAGCCCAACCCGTTTCTTCGTTGCAGCCAACGATGAATTTGATTTTCCGTTTGGGCATAAACCCTTCGTCTTTCAGCGCTTTCAAAGCATAAAGGGTTGCGATGGCGGGACCTTTATCGTCCATCGTGCCGCGTCCCCAGATTTTCATGCCGCCGATGCCGCCGTCGGAAACTTCGTCGTCGATTTCGCCGCCGAACGGGGGATGCGACCAGCCTTCGCCTGCGGGGACTACGTCAAGATGCGCAAGAATCGCAAGCGGTTCTCCTTCGCCGTAAATTACTTCGCCGACGTAATTATCGTAGTTATGCGTTTCAAACCCCATCTTAGAAGCGAGATTTAAAAAATAAGCAAGACAATCCGCCGTTTCTTTGCCGAAAGGGCAGCCGGGAACGGCCGGTTTCAAAGAAGAATCGAACTTCACCGCTTCCACGATAGAGGAAACAACGTCGTTGAAATATTGTTCCGTAGGATGAGCCATAATAATTTGCCTCCGTAAAATTCAAAACGAATTACATAAATTTTCTATATTTAATTATACACCTCTTTCCGCCATCTGTAAACGATAACGGGGCAAAAATCAAAAAAATTTTTCCCTGCGGTATCGGGAGGCGCAAGCGCGGATATGACGATAAACGTATATACGCACGTAACGGACGAATTCAAAAGAAAAGAAGCGGCGAAATTTTCGCTTTTCCCGACGTTCTGAACGGCAGAAAAATACACGTATAAAAAATCGTGTGTAGGGGAAAACGGGCAAAAAACGAAAAAAAATAAATATCCACCCGCTCTGCTGGTGGATATTTATTTTTCTATTAAGGATTCAAAATGTGAGAGGCAAGATAAAACCTCAGTTCTTTTTGATAAAATCGAGCGTTTTTTCTGCCATGTCGCTAATGGATACGCTATTGTAGCCCATAAGCGTACTTTCAAGCGTATCGTGTACTCTGTTTTTCCAATATTCGGGGATAGCGTTATAGCCGATTGCGGTGCCTATTACGGAACCTACGGTCGCGCCGTTACAATCGGTATCGAAGCATGCGCCGACAGCTAAGCAAACGGATTTGCCGTAGTCTTTATTGCCGTACAAAAGCGCGGTTGCAACGATTTCGGCGTTGGAAATTGTATGACACCAATTGTAGCTGAACTCTTCGTTCCAACGCGTTCTTATGTCGGATATGCAACTTTCGGCAGATACGCCGTTTTCATGCATGGCAATAATGTTTGTGACGGCTTTATGTAATCTGGACGACGACGGAATTTGCGAAAGTCCGGCTTGTATAATGCGTTTGACGTCATCGGTAACGTACGCTTCGGCAATCATGGCGGCCACCCACATCGAACCATAAATTCCGTTTTTAACGTGAGAAACGCGTGCGTCGCGCCATGCCATTTCTGCCGCCGTTTCGGGATCCCCGGGATTGATATATCCGTAAAAATCCGAACGAATTTGCGCGCCTATCCATTCACGATAGGCGTTTTTGTATTCACCGCTTTCGGGCGGAACGAAACCGTTAATCAAGTTGATATACGCAACCCTTTCGGCAGTGCAGTAGGCATATTTAGTCTGCGTGGAAAGCCATACTTCGGCAACGTCGGACGAAGTGAAATCTCGGCCGTAACGCTTTAAAACTTCATACGCGATCAGCATATAGTTGGTGTCGTCGTCGGACGGCATTTTGTTGAAATCTTTCGGGTAAGCACGTTGTTTTATAGGATGCGTTATGTCGCTTGAATCTATTTTTTGTACATCTTCAAGGTCGATATATCTATGTAAAGGGTAGTTGTCGGTACGGGTTAAAATCTTTTTCATGTCGGGCATCAGGATACATTCCACAGGTTTGCCAAGATAACAACCGCAAATTCTGCCGTACCAACCGCCCTTGACTTTATCAAGCAAGATTTTATCGTCAAGTTTGGCGGCGGTTTCCTTGTGGAAACAACCGTCGCTTAACGTTTTTATCGCTACGTAATCGTTCGGCTCGACAAAGTCGTACCCGTTTTTTATCGGCAGAGAATCGACTATTTTAAAAATCGAATCGGCGATTTCGTCTTTATGTTTACTTGGCGGCATTTTTTCAACGGCAACAAAAACGTCCCTCAAATTCTCGACGTCCTTGCCCTCGTCGACGAGTTGGCTGTATTCGATTTCAAGACTTTTAGCATAAGACTCCCACGAGTGCATTTTTCCGTAATCGGGGATGTATTCTTTGTCGGTTCGCCCGCCGGAAACTTCGGCGTCTGTCTTGTGGCAAAGGTAGTCCAGGGACACATTGAAAAGTGTTGCTATGGAAATGAGTTTTTCTATGGTAGGAAGGCTTAATCCGGATTCCCACTTTTGCACCGATTGGCGCGTGACGTCCAGTTTTTCGGCAAAAACTTCTTGTGAGAAACCGCTTTTCATACGCAATTTGTAAATTTTCTCGGAAATAGTCATGACAAAAGCTCCTTAATTTGTTTTAAATAATTATAACACAAAAAGTAGTGCATTGCAACCAACCTTGCGTTGCTATTTTTGCAACCGTTGGTTGCGCGAAAGGCTCAAACGAATTGGTGCGCCGATTGTTTGTTGTCGAGCAGAAGAAAGTGTGTTTGCGACGGAAGCGGAGGAATTTGTCCGACCGTGCCCTTCGGAGGTGAGTGTAGTGCAACGGAACGCTACGTCATTTCGTTCTCCCAAAACAAAAGAGATAAGTCGGCGAGAGCAAAAGGCAGCATAAGAAAAAGGCTTGACTATTTTTGTCAAACCTTTTCTTGTGCGACTCCAAGCCGAGCCGCTGTCGTGGCGCAGCGAATAAATGTGTATTTGAACTGCTTTCCGTTGAGAAGCGTTTAGGCATAGAAATAAAGGGAAAAATCGCGCTTACAGCTTAACAAAATACACATTAAAATATCGCGGCGTACGAAATCAGCTTGTTCGTATAGCCGCGTTTTTTTGTAGATAAAAGAAATAAAAAGTCGAAAAGATAAGTGCGCCTAAATACAAAACAAGTGAAACGACGAAAAGAAAAACGGGTTTAAAAAATTCGGTTGACAAAATAGTAGAAATTTGCTATACTAAAAATAGAAAAGCGATTAAGTGTAGTTCATTTAAGGAAATAAACAGCAACGAAAAAATAATCTAGTTATTTTTAAATCGGAAGGGAGGCGATCGGTATGTTTGCGAAAGCTCGGACATATATCATAATGCATAAAAACAAAGAGGTTGCCTCTATTCGCAAAGACGGCTATTGCGAAATTTATCATTGTGATTTTATGCCCTATAATTTGTATTTTGAAGTGCAAACGCAAGATCTCGACGAGCGCGTGAATAATTTGACGAATTTTTATTATTGGTGTTCGTCAAGGGTTTTGTCTTTGGATAGAAAGTACGCAAAAGAGATATTGAATTTTTTGGATAAAAAACAGGCTGTTACAGATAAAGACAGAGCTGAAATCGCTCTTTCTTATCATTGTCTGACGTTGACGGATGTTTTTTGGGTTAGAAAACAAGATGAAAAGCTTTTTTTCGAGAACATCAGTTTATACAGACATTCGTTGTCCGAAGCCTTTTTCGATGTTTGTTTGCGGGGCGTGAACCCTACGTTGCAAAATCAGGAATTTTTAACGCAAGGCAAAGTAGCGGGAGATATTTCTACAAGCGGTGTTGCACCGAAGGCGTGGCTTCGTAAAAACGGCGAAATTTTTCTTTATAAAGACGGGAATATAAACGAAGTAAACGCGGAACTTTTGGCGAGTAAAATTGCAGGTTGTTTTCAATGTAACCGTGTTGAATATTTTGAAGAATATTACCTCGGGCAGAAAGTCTGCGCCAGTAAATTGATTACGTCGGAAGATAAAAGTATCGTTCCTATGGAATTTATAGAAGTCTATGCTGCCAATAACAATACAGATAGATTTTCGATTGTTTTAAATAAAGACGCATACAATTATTATATGATGAATATCATCGACTATCTAATAGGAAATACCGACAGACATTGGGGAAATTGGGGCTTTTTTGTAGACAATGCTACAAACCAATTGACAGAATTGTATCCTCTGATGGATTTTAACAAAGCTTTTACGGCGTATGAAAACATAGAAGGCGCAAAGTGTTTAACGAGTAAACCCACGATGGCTCAGAAGCAAGCGGCGATAGAAGCCGTGTCTGAAATCGGCTTAAATCAGATTGCCGAAATTTCTGACGAATGGTTTTATGATGCAAAAATAAGAGAAATGTTTTTTAAAAGACTTGCCGTATTGAAAGAAGTTGAATCGGCGAAGAAATAAAATTTTTGCGGATATATAGCTGTGGATACTATTTCAAATAAAACGAAAAATTTTGAAAAAAAATGTCGAAAAATATCAGCCAAATGCTTGACAGTCATGGTGTGTTTGTGTTATTATAATTTTGAAAAAAATAAATATGCGTGTATTTTTTGTAAAATTTGGAATCGATTCCAAATTTTTTGCAAGACCGGTTGTCGGTCATCAAAGACGAAAAATGCGGTAAAACGCAGAAAAATGAGCCCGAATTACGTTTCTGCAAAAACGGCAAACTGTATGAACGCAAGGAATTTGAAAAATCAATTTGCAGGAGGAAAATATGCAAGAAAAAAAATTGTATGAGGCCCCGACGTTTTTTGAACACTGTTGGGAAAAAGAGGACGTAATCACTTCTTCCGGAGATTCGGAACGGAATTTTGATCTCGCGAAAACAGATATTTTCGGGGAAAACTGGGGGGATATAAAATGAGAAAGTCTGATAAAAAAACGACGATGTGTGCGCTTGCCGCTTTTGCGGTGCTTTCCTGCGGTGCGGCGGTTTCCTTTTCTTTCGGGGCTTCCGGGGTTTGTTCTGTGGCGGAGAATGCGGAAGCTTCTGTCTTTGGTGAAACGAATTTTACGATGCGCGAAGGCGCGAGCGTTCGTTATTATAAGGGAGAAAACGAAGAGGAAACGAAAAAACAATGCGGGCTTCGTTTCGCTGCGTTGTTGGACGAAACTACTTACCGAAATATTCAAACCGCGGCGGAATCGGAAAGCGTCAGCGTAATTTACGGAATGCTGATTGCTCCGTATTCTAAGGTGCAGGAACAGGATCTGACGGCGGAATCGGTGTTTGGCACGGATGATAAAAAAGTGTACACGTGGGTGGAAGAAAACGCGGCGGGCAAGCTCCCTATTCTGAATATTACTTATAGCGAATTACTCGCTTCAAGCAATAGCGGCTACTATGAAATCAAGGGATCGATTTCTGAATTATATCAGTATAATTACACGAAAGAATTCGTCGGACGCGCGTATATCGCCTACACGACGGACGGCGTAACGGAATATAAATTTGCCGATTATTTTGGCGGAAAAATAGAGAATAACGCACGCAGCGCTACGTATGTAGCGCAGATGGCGCAAAATTCCGATCAAGAAACCGAAGCAACGAAAGAGCTTGTTAAAGAAATGTATATTGACGGGCTTCGGGTGGAAGATAAGGCAACGCAATACGTCGTAAATACGTATGTGAACGGCGATCTTGAAAAAAGTGAAACGCTCGACGCGAATATTGCGGAGAATACCGAAGCCGCGCAAACTTATGAAGGGTTTACGCTCGATTTGGAAGTATCGGACGGCATAAAAACCGTTTATGCAAACGGAAAAACCGTGGTTAATTTCTATTATACAGCCGATGACGTACACGAAGAAGGGAAAACACAAATTTACAACGGCGGGTTTGAACAAGGCGATTTGCAAGGCTGGACGCTCAAAGGCGACATCGGCGACATTGCTTCGGAAAAGAATTATTGGGCGTGGGAAAACAACGGCGGATATGCTTTCGGTTTGGACGGCGACTATATGTTCAGCTCGTTTAAAATTTTGGGCGGCGATGAAAAAGTCGGGTATTTGAAATCTTCTCCGTTTGTGGTATCGGAAAACGGTTGGCTCACATTTAAGATGGGGAGCGGCGCGGATAACCGCCTGGTGTATCTGGATATTGTGAGCGGCGAAATGGGAGCCGTTTTAAAGCGGTTTGCGAATAAAAATTTTAGAGAGAGTACCGACGGCGTGAAATCCGGTTGTACTTTAAACGCCTATAAAGCGGATTTAAGCGATTTGACGGGCGAAAAAGTGTATGTGCGCGTAACCGATGCCGATAACGGCGGAAGCATTATGAAATACGGAACGGTGTTTCTTGATTCGTTCAACGCGATGCACATAGGAACGCCGAGCGATAATTTCAGCGAGGCGTACGATTTATTGAAAGATACGTCGTACAATGTAAACGCTTTGTATAACGGAACGTTTGACGACGGACTTGCGGGTTGGACGTTAAACGGAGAAATCGGCGAAGTTAATTCATATCCTACGTTTTGGAACGAAAAGAAGCCGTTTAATAACAACGGGAAGTTCTTCTCTGCGTACGGCTATCGCACAAACGAAAACGGCGCCGAGGAATTTCCGAGTTACGAGGGAAATGTCGGAACATTACAATCTTCGCCTTTCGTTTTGGGCGGGAACGGAATAATAACTTTCGGCATCGGCGGTATGATGAAAGCCGATCAGGTATTTATGGAAGTACGCGATTGGGAAACCGACGCGGTGTACGGAAAGTATTATAACGAAAATTTAAACGAGTGCGCACTTGTTTCGTATGTTGCCGATTTAAGAGAATACGTAGGGAAAACTCTTTACGTTAAATTTACGGATAACGGAGTTTCGGACTACGGATTGATTTTTGCGGATGATATTATTACGCAATATACTTCTGTGCCGAGCCGGACTTCTTACAATTTTGCAAAAAATCTCGTGAATAATACCTTTGTCAACGGCGGGTTTGAAAGAGACTTAGACGGTTGGTATTTAACGGACGGCGCGGGGAGCGCGGCGATTTCTGCTTCAACTTATTGGGCTGATAATCAAAATTTCTGGTGGCGCGCAAAAACGAGCGATGAGGAAAGTAACGATTCTGTAACCGTTCAGCGGTTCGAGAAAGACGGAAACAATTTTTATATGAGCGGAGACGGAGGTACGGGTAGTTTGAAGTCGGCGGCGTTTACCGTACTCGGCGACGGAATTCTTTCTTTCAAACTTGGCGGAAACTCTGATAACGTATACGTTGAGATTCGCTTAGCGAACGGAGATAAATTGCTTACAACGGTTAGAAACGATTCTTTTAACGATCCTCTGTGTGCGCAGACGATGTTGCGTCGCTATGTTGATTTATCGGCGTATAAAGGGCAAGACGTTTACGTGAAAATCGTTGATAACAAGGACGGCGGTATAGGGTTTGCCACGTTTGATTCTATGTTGATGCTGACGAAATCGGAAGCGCAGATGATTGCAGCGCAAGATAAAGCATATTACGAAACTTATTTCGATGAATTGATGAATACGGAATCGACTCTGCCCGGAGACAATAACAGAGCGAAAGAAATCGTGCAGACGATCAGAAACTATTATGCGAATTTAACGCTTCTGTTTTAAAAACATACCAAGCGAAACAAATTTACGGAGAGGAATTCGATGATACTTTGTGTGGGTGAGATTCTTGCCGATATGATTGGAACGGAAAAAGACGGAAGTTTTTATTACGAGCGTAAAGCCGGCGGCGCACCTTTCAATGTGGCGTGCGCCGCAGCTAAGCTCGGTGCAAAAACAGCGTTTGCGGGTTGCGTGGGCGATGATCTTATCGGGGATTTCTTAATTTCTTATGCCGATTCAAAAAGCTCGGCGAGGTCGTATATCAAAAAATTAGCCGACAGAAACACCACACTTGCATTTGTGGAGCTTGCGGCAAACGGTGAAAGAAGTTTTTGTTTTTATCGCAAGCATACGGCAGACTATGTGCCCCCCGAAATTCCGGAAGACGTATGGAAAGAAGCAAGCATCGTGCATATCGGATCTTTGATGCTTTCGGAAAAAGAGGGGCGTACGTATGCCGAAAAACTTGCTTTGGAGGCAAAAGCTGCGGGAAAAACCGTAAGTTTCGACGTAAATTTCCGCTCCGATATCTTCCGCGATACAAAATCTGCCGTTTTCGAATATAAAAAGATCATCGAGCTTGCCGATGTAGTAAAATTTTCAGAGGACGAGTTGGAAATTTTCGGCTCGTATTATACGGAAAACGAGCTGAAAGAAAAACTCGTGTGCGTTTCGCTCGGCGGTCGCGGCAGCGAATGGCGGTATAAGGGCAAGAGCGCGAAAATTCCTTCGATTCGCGTGAAGCCGATAGATACCACAGGTGCGGGCGACGCGTTTTACGGCGGGGTGCTTTCTGTGTTAGATAGAAGCGGAGGGAAGACGCTTGACGAAAAAACGTTGAACGGGGCGCTTAGATTCGGCAATATTTGCGGGGCACTCAATACGCTTTCGCGCGGCGCGTTGGACGGCTTGCCCGATTTAAAAACGGTGCAATCGTATCTTTAAATCGCTGAAAATAATGCAAAATAAAAAGGGCGGCGACGCCTTTTTTACGAAACAAATTCGGAATCGATTCCAAAAATATTCCGCAAACACAACAGACGAAATATTTGCAGTATAAAAAACGGACGATTCCGAGAGGAAGAAAAGATGAGAAAAATAATTTCGAAAAACAAGAAAGCGAGGTGCGCGGCAATTTCAGTGCTGGGCGCGTTGTGTATAGGTTGCGCGACTTTCGGAGCGTTGTCGTTCGACGCGAGATTTGCAAGTGCGGCGGAAGCCGAAAACGTTACGATAGAGAGCGAAGGGGATAAATTTTTGCTTACCGAAACAAACTATACCGTAGGCGAAAGTTTTGCTTACACCGCAAAAGCGAGTTTTGAAAACGGACAAGCGGCGGGGCTGGTATTCGGCGCAAACGAGGAAGAAAACAACTATTGGGTATTTAATGCGGATCGCTACGAAAACCGTGTGAAACTTTTGTATTTTTCCGAAAACGAGAACGGTGAACTCGGAGCGCACGTTTTGTTTGAAGATTATTTCATCGGCAACGATAAGATGACCGACGGCGAAAAATCGAAAGTAAACCCGAAGGTGGCTGCGCTTGATAAGGTGTGGTTGAAAGTAGTGGTTTCTTTTGAAACGGACGGAATATGGGCGGAATTTTACGCCGACGGGATACGCCGTTTCGGTGCGGATAATGCAATTTTGCTCTCTTCTTCCGATACAGAAAGCGGTCGTGCGTATGAGGTCGGGGATAAAACGGAAGACGGGAAAACCGTTTTAACGACGGGTACGGTATCGTACAAAGGCGGAAAAATCGGGTATAACTGTTTTAATGCGCGAGTGAATTTTTCGGAAATATATTATGCTGCGAGCGATTACTCGTATTACACGGAAGCGTATCGCCAACAATTTCATTTTTCGCAGTTTGCGCATTGGAACAACGATCCGAACGGGCTTGTATACTATGACGGCTGGTATCATCTTTTTTATCAGCATCATCCTTTCAGCAATTATTGGAGCGATATGTATTGGGGACATGCGCGTAGCAAAGATTTAGCGCATTGGGAATTGCTTCCGATTTGTCTTTTCCCCGATACGGAAAGCGACGGTTTGGGCGGTGGCGACGGATATATGTGGTCGGGCTCGGCGATGGTGTATCATCGGGGGATGAGCGCGGCGATCGACGAAAAAAATTGGTTTGAAAACGGCGACGGTTTATTGGCGTTTTATACGCGCGACGGGGCTATGCAAGATCAAGTGGTGATGTCGAGCGATGATGGCGGAATGACGTGGACGAAGCGCGTGCGGATTCCTCAAACGGTAGCGACGAACGGCATTACGAATAAAACGGATTGTCGCGATCCGAAAGTATTTCCCGTGGAAAAATCGGGAGACAAAGTAACGCTCTGGGGCATGGCTTTGGCCGGCATGGCGACGAATGATATTTGGTTTTTAAAATCGGATAATCTTCTTAATTGGTCTGCCGCGGGCGGCTTCAAAGCGTATCGCCCCGAATGTCCAGATGTGGCGGAAATCACTGCCGACGACGGCGAAACCAAAACGGTGATGAGTTTTACGGGCAGGCGGTACCTCGTGGGCAATATTTCGTATAACGCCTCTACGGGGAAAATTATATTCACCGATCTGAACGGCAACGACGTTTCGGCTTTACAGCAAGACGAAATTGAATTTCAAACGATGGATTACGGAGTGGATTCTTATGCTACGCAAACGTATTTTATCGATGATTCGGCAAGCGATTATTACAATAAAACCGTTTCCGTAAGTTGGTTTAGCGGGGTGCCCGGGGCAGAAGAATCGATTGAAAGCGGCTCGCTTGCGGCACTCAGAAAAGCCTGGAACGGCGGAGGTTTTACGATTCCAGTAGAATGGGGGTTAAGAAAGTGCGGCAACGGCTATGTGCTTACGCAAACTCCGATAGTGAAAAATTCTTCGGCGTTTGAAAAAACGAATAAGATTTCGCTGAAAAATATCGGGCTTACCGCCGATTCGGAAAATTCTTTACAAAACGTGCTCGCGCGGAATTTCGAGCTTTCTTTAACGATTGACAACCCGGAGCTGGCTGATGTGGCGATTAAGATCGGCATTGGCAGTAACGAATACACGGAAATCGGTTGGTCGAAAGAGGCCGGTTATTATTTCGACCGTTCGCATACGTATGACGGCGGACTTTCTATGGGAAACTACCACAGAAAATATTCGGCGGGAATTTCGGCAGGCGTATCGGCGGGCAATGTCGAATCAAACGAAGAGAGAGGCAAAAAGCTTTCGTTTTACGTGTTGGCTGATAACGGAAGCGTGGAAGCGTATTGCGACGGATTTTCCGTACCCTTCTATCTCTTAACGTTTATTTCTCCCTATTCGAGGGGAATGAGCGTGAGCGCGACAGGGAACGTAACCGTTGAATCTCTCAACGTAAATGAGATTTCTTCCGTGTGGAGAAGCGGAGAAGATACGGATGAAACCGTATTGTATGTGTCTTCGGAGACGGCGGAACTTTCCGAAAAGCTTACGAAGAGTAAAGAAATTTCGGCTTATTCCGCTTCCGGGGGAGAGATTTTGTGGGAACTTGCAGAAGGCGAAGAGTATGTATCTTTGACAAAGACCGAAAACGGAGCGATGCTTACGGCAAAGCGTGCAGGCAATGCGAAAGTGAAGGTCTCGTGTGGAAAAGCGGAAAAATTTATTTCCGTAAAAGTGCATTCGGGTGAAGCCGATTCCGATGTGAATTTATCGGATGACGGCATCGTTTCCGGCGACTGGTTGATAACAAAAGACGGTTTGACGGGAATAAAAGAATCGGGGGACGGTTTTTTGCTTTCCGATGATTCGGGAAAAGATTTTACGTATGCCACACGGTTTAATTTAAACGGCGGCACGGCGGCCGCACTTGTGTTCCGCGCTAAAAACGATATGAGTGATTATTATATCGCGAATTACGATCATGCGGGGCGGGTAGTAAAACTTTGGACGCCGTACGGCGAACTTGGCAATGTAAGCGCGGAGGCAGATGCTACAAACGTATACCTTTCCGTAACGGCGATGGAAAACAGAATCTCGGTGTCGTTGAACGGCAAAAAAATGATTGAAGTTACGGACAAACGGGAGAACGCGCCGAAAGAAGGGGTGTTCGGTTTAAATGTATGCGCGGCGCGGGTGAATTTTTATTCGGTAGGATTAGAACAGAGCGAATACGAATATACGGCAGGTACGGAATTAACGGTGCGGAGTGCCGTAGATCTCGGTGTATACGAAGCGTATAATGAAACGCTTTGCGCGAAAATTCCCGAAGCGTTTTACCGGGAAAACGGCAGAAACGTAACGTTTGAAAACGACTATTTAACGTTTTTGAAAGCGGGGAAAACGTACGCAATCACTTTGAACGGACGTACGGGAAAATATTCTTTCCGCGTACAAGTGAAGAGCGTGCCGCAAGCGTCGATTTCCGACGTTACTATAAACGAAGGCTCGAATGCGAGCTTTTTTGTGGGTGGTAGCGAAGTAACTGCTGTAAAAGTGAACGGCACGGTAATCGGTCCGGAAGGCTACGAAATTAAAAACGGGGTGCTTGCAATTTCTTCTTCGTTGTTTGTTGTAGGCGAAAACACGGTGGAAGTTTTGCCTCTCGGCGAAGCGATAGTTACGGTAAAAGCGTTGCCTCGCGAAGGAACTGCGCAAGCAGAGAAGAAAGGCTGCAAATCGCAGATCGGCGCGGAAGCGATGTTCGGTATCGCTACGGTTGTCATAGCTGTTACGGGAATTACGGCGGCGAGGAAGATTCGCGGGAGAAAAGTAAATGGCGACGACGATTAAAGATGTTGCAAAGTATGCGGGCGTGGGAGTGGGCACGGTTTCGCGCGTGCTTAACGGCGGCGAGTCTGTACACGAGGATAAAGCAAAACGAGTGCGTGAGGCGATAGAAGCCTTGCATTTTGTGCCGAATAAAAACGCTTCGAAGCTCAGAAAAAACGCGAGCGGCGAACTTGCCTTGCTTGTGCCGCTGGTGAATCATCCGTTTTTCGCCAATCTTGCGTATTACGTAGAGGACGAGGCGGATAAATATGGGTATTCTGTTCTTTTAATCTCATCGCAACGGCGGATTTTCAAAGAAGAGGAAATTTTACGGAGAATTCGCCGAAAAGAAGTGGACGGTGCGATTTTCGTTACTCACTTCGAGCACGAAGAAAAATCGTTAGAAGGTTGTAATCTTGTTTCGATCGATCGCCCTATGGGCGAAAACGTACCTTACGTAACTTCGGATAATTATGAGGCTACGGTAAACGCGATAGAATATTTAATTTCGCGCGGGTGTAAAAAAATCGGCTACATAGGATCGAAACCGCTGGTGGAATCGGAAGTCTTGCGGCGCGAGGATGCCTATCTCGATGTGATGAAAAAGTATGGTATGTCGGCGCGAATCGAAAACGACGTAATCCTTCACGGAGAAGAAAATCACGTGGCAGAACGTTTTCTCGAAGAATACGGAGACGTTGACGGGGTGTTCGCGGCGGGCTATACGATGGCTCAGGCTCTTTGCAATACGGCTACAAAGATGAATATACGTATTCCCGAGCAGTTGCAAGCAGTATCGTACGACGGCTCGTTCGAACAGTGGACCGGAGGCAGAACGCTTACTTGCGTAGAGCAACCCGTCGAAGAAATGGCGCGGGCGGCGGTGCGGCTTCTCATAGATAAAATTGACGGTAAAGAAACGCCTGTGCGTACAGTGTTGAGAACGCGGTTTGTTGTAGGAAATACCACGAAATAATTGCAAAAAACGGCAAGAAAATTTTTAACAAAATACCGGCGACGGTTTGTATAAATAAATGCTTACAGGAGGCAAAAACGATGAAAAAACAATTTAAAGGAATATTAGCGATTACGGCGGCTCTTATGTTAACGTTAGGCGCAACGTCTTGCGGTTCGAAAAACAACGATACGGATCAAGGCGAAATGGACACCGAGGGAAATACGATAGTATCCATAATGTTCCACGTAGATTCCAAATCAGCCGAGGGCAGAGCGTACCAGAAGCGTGTTGATGCGTTCAACGCGGCGTTCAAAGATGAGAAAGTGAAAGCGAGTGCGCGCTATATTGCTCGGACAACAGGCGCAACCGATTATGAAACGCAGCTCGGAAATATGTTAAACGAAGGTACGTTGCCCGATATTATCACGTTCGATGCGCCAAATTGCGCAAGCTATGCCAACGCAGGGCTTTTGTATGATATTACTTCTACGATTTCGGAAGAAGTTAAAAACGATTTTCTTTCACTGAATGAATACAACGGCAAATTATATGGGTTGCCTATTCAGGAATCGAGTGCGGGTTTCTACTATAACAAGACGTTGTTCTCGCGAGCCGGAATCGACGTTTCCAAATATACGGCTGATAACCCGTGGTCGTTTGACGAGTTTAAGGCAGTTTGCAAAAAATTGAAAGACAGCGGCGTTTCTACGCCCGTGAATATGCGTTTGAACGCCACGACTGACGAAACGGCTACTTATCTTTTGTACCCGTTTATTTATGCGGCGGGCGGGAAATTCCTTTCTTCCGACGGCTTGACGGCCACGGGGTATTTCGATTCCGCGAATACACAGAGGGGGTTTCAGTTTATCAAAGATTTGATTGTGAGCGGCTATACTACGTATTCCGCGACGGACGAGGATTTCTTTACGGGGAAAACGGGTATGTATCTTTCCGCGGGATGGACGATTCCCGATATCGATAACAAATATCAAGAAACTTTCCCCGATCGCAATTCATGGGGGTTGCTGCCCTATCCGAAAGACGTTGCGTCGGCAAGTGCTACGGGCAGTTGGTCGTTTGCTATCACGGATAATCACCACACCGACAAAACGTATTCTAAAGAGCTTTTGCTTTGGCTGACATCGGCGGAAAGCTCTCTTGAAATAACCAACGCGACAGGTATGATTCCCGCCAGGAAGTCGGTTGATAAGCATTACGAGGCGGGTTCGCCGGAGTATGTGCTTCGTCGTCAGTTGGAAATCACCGGTAAGGCGCGTCCGGCAACGGTAGGTTACCCGCAATTTTCTTCGAATTTCAGAAAGGTAATTTACGAATTGAAAGACGGCGATGTGGCGGGCGTGCTTTCGAATAAAGCGGCGGCGTTGCAGCTGGAACTCGATAAATTAAAGAAATTTAATTAAGCACAAGGGAGAAACGCGGTATGTGGGGTTCGTCGCTTATTATTTTGGCGGTGTTTGCCGTAGTATTCGGCGCGGTGGCTGCAAAAGATATTATCATGGCGAAACGCGGCGGCAGAAAGTATTTGAAACGCAATTGCATTGCGGCGTACACGATGCTTCTGCCCGCCGTGGCGTTGGCGTTTATCTTTGTTCTTTTACCCATCGTGTATTCGCTGGGTTACGCGTTTACCGATTATTATTTGTTGAAGCCGAAAAATATTCGCTTTAACGGTATCGACAATTTTAAAACAATTTTTAAAAGTTTTGCCGACAAAGGCGATATGTACAACGCAGTGATCAATACGGCGAAATTCGTGATAGGCGTTGTACCTCTTCAAATCGGCATGGCGCTCGGACTTGCGCTGTTTGTCAATCGTTCAAAGAGATTCGTAGGATTTTTTAAAGTGTGCTATTTTGCTCCGGTCGTAATCTCGCTTACGATTACGGCGTATTTATGGTTACAAATTTTATCGCCTGCAGAAACGGGGCTTTTAAATTCTCTTTTGAAAAAATTCGGAAAGCAACCGCAAGACTTTTTGCGCGACGCCAAGGGCGCGATTTGGTGGATTGTTTTCATCAGTGCCTGGCAAGGGTGCGGTTATCAAATGTTGATTTTCTTATCCGGTCTTACCAACGTAAGAAAAGAATTGTACGAAGCCGCCGCGCTTGACGGTGCAAACTCGTGGCAACAGTTTTTACACGTTACTTGCCCCGGGCTTCGTTCTACGTTTTTATTCGTGTTGATTACCGTGTTTGTTGGTGCGTGCCGCGTAATGGTGCAACCGATGCTTATGACGGGCTATCAATCGCATACGATCACGCTCAGCTATTATATGTACGTGCAAGGTTATTCGTATCGGTTGGTGGGAGAATCTTCGGCCGTTGCGCTTTTAATGACTATAGTAATCGGTGCGATCACATTGATTCAGAGGAAAGTTTTAAGAGAGGAGGACTAAGCGATGGCAGGCGAAACGAAAATTGTTTCGGGCGGCGTTTCCCCCGAGGAGCGGTTTGAAAAAGACGCGGAAACTTTAAAAAAACGCGTGATAGGAAGAAAAATCGCGCAGAACACCGTGTACTATGTATGCGGCGTGTTGATGGCTGTGTTTTTTCTGTTTCCTTTGGTGTATATGCTTGCTACATCCACGAAAAGCGAATCGGTGTACGCCGCGCATGCGGGAACGTTGAAAATGTTTCTCGCCGATTTTGCGCATTTTTCGAGAATGGCGGACAATTATAAAAAAGTATTTACCGAATACGATATTTGGAAATATGCGCTCAATTCTGTCATGTATGCGGCAGCGGTGATAGTTTTGAACATCATAATCAACGGGCTTGCGGGGTATGTGATGGCGAAATTCGATTTTCCCGGCAAAGCGTTCTTTTCGTTCATAATTTTGTTTTTGATCGTAGTGCCCGTAGAAACTTCGATTATTCCGTTGTATTCCATCGTAAGAAATATGCTCGGATTGAAAGGCAGTGCATCGGTGTTGGCTGTGATTTTGCCCGCATCCATCAGTATTTTCAATATCTTTTTATTTGTGCAGTTTTTTCAAGGTATACCGAAAGAATATGAAGAAGCGGCTACTTTGGATGGCGCAGGGAACTTGAAAATTTTCTTTTCGATGATTTTGCCGCTATCCCGCCCGATTGTGGCTACGGTGGCTACGTTCTGCTTTATCGGAGTGTGGAACGATTATATTTGGCCTACGATGGTACTTTCTTATCCTAAACCGGGCGAATGGCCGTTATATCCTATCCAGGCGGCTTTAACGTCGATTCAGAGTATTCAAGGGATCACAACGGGCGAAATCATGGCTTCGTTGGTAGTGACGAGCTTGCCGATATTCGTAGTGTATATCGTAGCGCAGAAATATATCGTGCAAGGCTTCGGCAGTGCGGGATTGAAGATGTAACGGAATGTTGCGAGTGCAATTAAAGCGTATTTAACGAGAGGAATTTATGAGAAAAACAAAACGTTTTGCCGCGTTGTTTGCGGCGATGATTACGGCGGGTACATTTGTGGCGGCATCGTGCAAAAAGGATGACGACAAGACGGAAGAATCCGCAAAAATCGTTCCCATAGCGTCGTATTCGTTTGATGAATCTTCGGGAAACGCCACAAAAGAGAGTGTAAGCGGGAAAGATTACAAAATCGAATACGTGTTCAACGCAGAAAATCAAGCTTCTCTTTTGAAGCCGGCTTCCGATCCGTTGAGAAGAAATGGGGTTTCGGGAAATTCGCTGTATATGGACGGTTTTTCTAACGCTGTTACGAATAGAGATTTTATCGCGCCGAAAAAGGCAATCACGCTTTCCGCATGGGTTGCGCCGCGGGTGTTTGAAAACCTTGCAAATTATAACGATCAATCGGACGCCAAGGGGAATCCGCGGTTGACGGCGGTAATCGGTAAAGGCGATATAGAAATGTGCGAAGGGTTTCTTTTAGGCTATGGAAGACTCGGATTGTGGGGCGTGCAGATCGCGTTGCAAAACGACGAGGACGAAGAATTTGTGGCGGCGTTTTACGATCCGCTGAACGCGCTTCCTTTATACGAATGGTCGAATATCGCCGTTTCGTTTGACGGAATTACGGGGTATATCGGACTGTTTTACAACGGCGAAGTTTCGTATGAAGCGGTGATTCCCGAATTGCAGGGAACGAAAATCATTTCTTCCGAACAACCGTTATATATCGGAAAATATTGCGAGCCGATGGTGGAATACGGCGTTAAGCGGCAGATGGTTTCGGGACTTTTGGACGAAGTGCGCGTTTATGATGTGTCGCTCTCGCCGAAAAACATGAAAGAGAATTATGTTGTCTTTGCGGAAAACGGGCATCCCGCGCTTGATTTTTCCGAAATCGTGCTTGATTCTTCCGTGTATGCGGGGGATCGTTATCGTCCGCAGTATCACGCAATTCCGCCTGCGGTGTGGATGAATGAGCCGCATTCGCCTTTCTATTATAAAGGAAAATACCACGTGTTTTATCAGCACAATCCGGCAGGCCCTTATTGGTCGCAGATTCGTTGGGGACATCTTGTATCGGATGATATGATTCATTGGATATATGTGAAAGACGCAGTTGTTCCGACAAAAGGAATCTGTCCCGAGGGCGTTTGGACGGGCGGCGCGTGTATCGGTCCGGACGGTACGCCGTGGCTTGTGATTACGGCGGGTACGAATACTTCTTCGTGGAGCGGGCAGAATATTGCTTTTGCACATGCTGTAAATCCGGAGGATCCGCTTCTTACCGACTGGGTACTTGAAAAAACTACTGTAATTACGCAACCCTCGGATGATTCGCAAGGAGAGCGCGATCAATTCCGCGACCCGTTCGTGTGGTACGATGACGGCACATATTATATGCTTATATCCACTTCTGTTCCCGGTCGCGGCGGTTCGGCAAACGTTTACGTTTCCGAAAATATGCGAGAGTGGGAATATAAAGGTTATTTATTCGAATGTGATTATTCGAAGTATCCCGAGCAAGGCGCACATTGGGAATGCGTGGTGATGTTGCCGATTTCTAAAAAAGACGGATCGGAAACGAAGTATATTCTTTTCGATTGCCCGCAATATACGGTAGACGGTTTTACTGTGGATTGTTACTATTGGATCGGAACTTTCGATAAAGAAACTTGTCGGTTTATTCCCGACAACGAACAGCCGCAACTTTTCGATCGCGGCAAGGGCGTATATACGGGACAAAACGGCTATTGTTTTCTTACCGAAGAAGATGTTGCAGCGGGGAAAACGCAGTATACGCAAGGCAGAACAGTGATTTATGCGATTGCGCAAGGCAAAGACGCCGGCACGCAACAAAACGAACTTTCCGGTTGGGCGCATAACTTTGCCATTCCTTTGGAGCTTTGGCTTTCCGACGACGGCAGAGAAGTGGTTCGTGAACCCATTCGCGAAATCGCTTCGTTGTACGGCGATATTCTTTACGAATACGACGGCGAGGGAAAGTCCGCGTCGGAAATCAATGCGGAAATTTCTTCGATTCGGGGAGATATGCTAAGAATCGACGCCGAATTTACTTTATCGCCCGTGGCGGAAACCTACGAGAGCGGAATTTACGTGCGCTATAATCCTGTGGAAAACATTCTCGGTACGGAGCGCACGAAGATGGTGTTTTCCGATGAGGGCGTGTATATCGACCGCAAACAGTCTACCTTGTGGGATTACGTAAAAAAAGATCCCGGGTATGTGTGGGCAAGTCGGGAAAAAGCATATTCCGTAACCGTTTTGCTCGATCGCTCGATGCTCGAAGCGTACGTGAACGGCGTGATGAGTTTTACAACGAGAATCTATCCCAAATACGGCAATTCCGATTACCTCAGAGTATTCGACTCGAACGGCGGAATGAGCGTGAAAAAATTGACGATACGTAAGATGAAAGGCGCGTATACGGAAAATCCCGAGCCTGCATATTACGGCAACGTGGGCGATCTTTCGTAAAAGGGGAAAGGATAATGAAAAACAAAACGAAAAAAATCTGTATTGTCGCGGCGGCGTTGCTTTCTCTTTCTTGTTTCGCGGCAGGTTGCTCCGAAAAGGGCGGCGGTAATGAAAACGAAGTCGAAAACGCCGTATTAAGCATAACAAACGGTGGATTTGAAAGCGGCGATCTTTCCGGGTGGACGGTAGTTTCGGGAAATGCGTTTTCCGATGATTGTGTTTCTTCTAAACAGACGTTTTCTTATTCTTACGACGAGAAGAATACACGAATTCCCGTTAATCAAACGGGTAATTGGTATCTTTGCGGTAAGGGATTCGACGGAAAAATGTCTGCGGCTCGTAAAGGTATTTTGCGTTCGGCGAATTTTGTGCTCGGTGGCGACGGTACGGTGTCGATGAAGCTTGCGGGCGGTTCGCTTGCAGCCGGTAAGGGCGAAAACGCAGCGATGAAAAGCGAAGAAGAAATTTGCTTCGTGGGCGTATATCGCGCTTCCGACAATCGAATGATTGCTCGCCAGACAAACGAGTATTTTTTGGAACATACCGAATCGTACGTGAATCTTGCAAAATACGAGTCAGGCGTGTATAATACCGATAATTTTTATTCGTACACGCTGGATTTAGCCGATTACAAGGGAGAAGAATTGTATTTGCGGATTGTGGATAACGATTCAGATTATTACTATGGGTATATCTCCGTGGACGATATAAGAATCGGTGGAGAAGATTCTCAGAGCGTCGGCGCATATTATACGAAAACGCGCGTGTACGAAACGGAAGCGGAAGCACCTTCGGAATACGAAATCAAAAACGGCGGCTTTGAAACGGGTTCGCTTGCAGGTTGGACGGTGATTTCCGGTGCGGCGTTTTCGAATGAAGGAGTTAATTCCGAAAGCGTGTGGTGGAACGAAAACATTACGTATTCGCGCGACGGAGATTATCATTACGGATTTTACAATCCGGAAGCAACGGGAGTGATGCGCTCTTCCGAGTTTGTGCTCGGCGGTTCGGGGTATGTGTCATTTAAGCTTGGGGGGGGGCAGGATAACAATAAAACGTATTTGCGGTTTATAGTAAAAACGGAAACGGGTGAGAAGGAAGCGGCGCGTTTTTCTAACGAAAAATATTTGAACTTTCAGTTTCCGTATGTGGAAAACGGTATGCGGCTTTTGAATATGGTGCAATATTATGCAGATCTTTCGAACTATCTCGGCTACACAATGTATGTGGAAGTCGTGGATACAAACGATTCCGCAGACGAGCTTTCGTGCATAGTACTTGATAGCGTACAAACGTATTGGGAAAATATGCCCGTATGGTACGATACGCAATCGTTCGAACTTAAAATAAAAGCCGAAGAGACGGATATTGAAATCGATAGTGAATATCAAGTGAAAAACGGCACGTTTGAAACAGGCGATTTTACGGGATGGACGATGCAAGGCGAAATCGGCGTAGTTTCGTCCGAAGACGGTTGGTGGGCAGAAGGCTTCCCTTACAATAAGCGCGGCAAGTATCTTTTCACGGGAATCGCTCACGAAAGCGGCGTCGGCACGCTTACAAGCAGTGCGTTTATTGTAGGCGGCATGGGTACAATCACTTATCTTCTCGGCGGAGGCGGCAATCCGGAGCTTTGTTATCTTTCTGTGCTCGATGCGGAAACGGGCAAAGAGTTGGCGCGTTTTGCAAACCGTTATTTTCACGATCTCGGTACGGGTGCAATCAATCATGGTTCGAATCTTGCCAATATGGTATTTTACAGGGCAGATCTTTCCGATTTTCTTGGAAAACGCGTACAATTGCAGCTTGTTGACAAGGCGCAAAACGGCTGGGGGCTTCTCACGGCGGATTCGTTCATCACATATTACGCAAAGAAAAATGCTGTGCCTTCAAACGCATACGAGGCGCTTAATATTCTGCCGAAAACGGAAGTAGAAAACGAATATCAAGTGAAAAACGGCGGATTTGAGACTGGCGATTTTACGGGATGGACGATGCAGGGCGATATTTTCGGCGTCTCTTATGAAGAAGGCTGGTGGAACGAGTGGTATTCTTATAATAAATCGGGCTTGTATTTCTTGAACGGTTGGATCTGCGGCGAAGATAAAACCGGAACGCTTACAAGCAGTGCGTTTATCGTCGGGGGTATGGGTACGATCACTTTCCGTTTGGGAGGCGGCAAAAATACGGATCTGTGCCGAGTGGAGATCATCGATGCGGAAACGGATGACGTGCTTGCAGCTTACGGAAACGAAAAATTCAAAGATTTCAGCCGCTCGTATAAGTGCGGGAGCGTGCCGTATGACCTTTCGAAAGACGGTACGTATCTTGCGAATATGGCGCTTTATAAAGCGGATCTCTCGGCATATTTGGGAAGAAAAGTAAAAATTCGCATTGTAGATAATGCGACGGCGGACTGGGGCTTGTTGTTTATTGACGATTTTGTAACATATTACGAAAATGTGTCCGACGTGCCAGCAAACGCATTCGAAGCACGCGACCTTATCGGAAATTAAAGAAAATACAGACAATACAGACAATACTCGGAGGTTTATTTATGAGTATAGATGCAAATTTGCGCCCGCAGTTTCATATCACGGGCGGAAAAGGTTGGATCAACGATCCTAACGGATTGGTGTTTTTTCACGGAAAATATCACGTGTTTTATCAATATTATCCTTATGCTACCCACTGGGGGCCGATGCATTGGGGGCATGCCGTGAGCGACGATCTTATGCATTGGGAACAGCTTGTACCCGCGCTTGTGCCTGATGAAAGCGATGACGGCTGTTTTTCGGGCAGCGCAATCGTTTGGCAAGATAAGCTGTGGCTTTTGTATACGTCGTTTACCGAGAACGGTGGCGGAGAAAATATTCGTCAAAGGCAGTCGCTTGCCGTTAGTGAAGACGGCGTAACGTTTGAAAAACTCGGCGTGGTAATCAGTGAACACGATTTGCCCGCAGAATATTCTCCGTGTGATTTCCGTGATCCGAAAGTGTGGGAGAAAGACGGCAGATTTTATTGCGTGGTAGCGGCGAAAAAAATCGGCGGTAGGGGCAGAATTTTGCTTTATACGTCAGAGAATTTGCGAAAATGGAGTTTTGTCGGCGATCTTTTCGGCGAGGACAGTCGCGGAGAAATGATCGAATGTCCCGATTTTGTGCCTGATAAAGGATTACTTTTATGCTGCGAGCAATTCCAACCGGCCGAAGGCAACGCCCATTTAAATATTCACACTGCGCGCTATTATGTCGGTAGTTTGAATTATACTACGGGAAAATTTACGGCAACAAGCGAGGGGATCGTGGATTACGGTTTCGATTTTTACGCACCGCAAACATTTTTCGGGGCGAACGCGATGATAGCATGGATGAATATGTGGGATCGCTCGATGCCTTCGGAAAAATATGGTTTTGCGGGAATGCTTACTGTCGCTCGCGAACTTTCTGTAGAGAATGGAGAATTATGCCAAAAGCCGATTTTCACCGGAAGAATCGAACACAAGGAAATTTATCGCGGTTTTTCCACTATTTCCGATAAGATTCGTGACGGTGAAGTGATTATTTCGGCAAAGAATCTGCGTTCGTTCAGCGCAATGTTGCGCGTAGGCGGCGAAGAGTATACGAAATTTGTTTTGAAAAACGGCGAATGGGTTTTCGACCGTTCGCGATCCGGAGCAAAAATCGAAGGAAAAGAAAACGACGAATCTTCGAAAAACGGAATACGCAGAATGCCGTTTTCAAAAAAGCAACGAACAGAGATGCAATTTGTTTTTGATGAATTTTCGGTGGAAGTTTTTGTGGACGGGAAATCGCTTACCTCGCAAATTTTTCCGTCTATCGATTCGGATGGCGCATACTTCACCATTGATGCCGATGAATATGAATATATCAAAAAGAGTGTTTGATAAATGAAAACAGTTTAGAAGAATATCGCGGCATACGAAAAAAGTTGTTCGTATCACCGCGATATTTTCGTAAAGTGAGCAATATAACATAGATAGAAAAAAGTAACCATACAGTTAAGAAAACGCCAAATTTTTATTATATTATTGATCCGGACCACGAAAAGACGATTTCGGCAAAGGACAACCTTGCAATCGAAGAAGCTTTACATAAAGAAAAGCCGATATACAAAGCGACGGACGAAATTGCAAAGTATATCGACGGAGAATTTATAAATACAGCGGCAAACGAGAGCGGCGAAGCGGATTTTGAAGCGAAAAACGCGGCAAATAAAGGAAAAAGCTCGCCTGAACTTTCGCAGTTCAAACGAGCTTGTCGTGGCGCAGAGAAGAGGATTTGAACCTCCGGTAAGCGATTAACCTACACACGATTTCCAATCGTGCTCCTTAAACCACTCGGACATCTCTGCATTTCTATGCAAGCTTTCTTTCGGTTAATGCGGAAACGGAACTTTCCGCTTTCGGAAGAAAGCTTTATTATATTACTTTATTTTCGGCGAAAAAGCAAGCGTTTTTGCCCCGTTTTTATAAAATTCATGCAAAAATTTTGCTTTCGGAGTTTTTGTTTGGAAAGGCGCGGTTAATTCCTCGCGTTTTTATAACAATCGCAGGCTTTGCCGCCCGGCAAAAAGCCTGTATCCGAACATTTTTCGCAGGAAAATTTCGGGGCTAAATCTTTTTCCGTCAAGCCGATTTTCACAAGCAGGGCACGCCGCGTTTCAAGCAGCTTCCGCTTTTCATCCAGCAGCGCCGGCAAAGACGAAGCGTTGAAAATTTCCGCTTTCGCAAGGTCGATTTCCATTTTCGAAAGCTTTTTTTCGTTTTCCGCAAAGCCCGCGATTTTTCCCGCCGCGGCGCGATTTTTTTCCGCAGCGGAAACGGCTTTTTCTCGCAGCGCCGCGTAATATTTTTCCCGTTTCGATCGCTCGTCTGCCGCGATGACGGAAGGAGATACGAATCGGTTGCCTGTAAAAGCGTTCGAAGCGCCGTTTGTCCCTGCGGAAGAGGCGACGGCGATTTCCTTTTCCGCCGCTTCCGGCGTGAAAATATTTTCGCGTTTCCATTCCGAGAGAATCTTATTCATATACGGCACGGGGGAGGCGGAAACGGAGGCTCGTCTGGCGGCTTCCGAAATCATATCGTCGCCGAAATTCCAGCTTTTCCACGTTTCCAGCATGGAAAGATTCGCGGCTGATTTTTTGAGCCCGGGGCAGACGGCGCGCAGTTTTTCGAAAAGTTTCAGTTCGTCGTTTTTCGTCTTTAAAAATTCCCGTACGCTTTCCGCGCTCACGACGCCTTTCGCAAACAGCCGTTCCACCAGCGAATCGAGCGCCGCGAAATCGGTGAGATTGCATTTGAAACAGTAGACGGCGAGGTCGCAAAGGCTCTCTTCTTCGAAGCCGTAATTGAACCATTTCTCGGCGTATTCGTCCACGTACGCCGCGGGATTTTCCACTTTCGCGCCGAGCTTCCGCGCGATTTTATATACGGCGGCGGCGCAATTTTCGCGTTCGGTAAGGTAGTCGTCGATTTCTTTTTCTTCCGTTTTTCCGCGTGCGGAAAGTTCCGACAGCACGCCGTCAAGTCCGCGAATCGTGCCTTTTTTGAGGTGTTTTGCCGCGGCGCGAACGGCGGCGAACGTAAAGCCTTTTTCTTCCGTCCAGCGCGTGTAGGCGGCGTAATCCGATTCGTCCGGCGCGCCCGCGATTTTCATGGCGGCGAACAACGCCAGCAGTTCTTTCTCGTGCGCGTTGTAGGAAGAAAGCGCTTTTTCCACCTGTTCGTAAGTGTATAAGCCTTCGCGGATAAATTTTTTGGCTTTATTGAATATGTACGCGGGCGAAACCGCTTCTCCCTGTTTGGAAATGCAGTATTCCACAATCAGCAGAAACGCCTGCGGCTGCATTTCGTTTTCGTCGAGAAACTGCATGTATTTCACGCTCTGGGCGTAGCCGACGTCTTTGCCGACCGAGCTCATTTTTCTGAGAAGTTCTTTGTTGAAATCGGCATAGCGCGAATAATTGATGCGCGTGGGGCGCCCCGTCGCCGTGCGTACGGGCAGATACGAAACGGAGAAAGGCTCTTTGGAAAGAATTTCCACGAGATCGTAATTTTCCCAGAAACAGAACGCGTCGCGTATTTTATCTTCGGTGGTTTTCAGAACTTCCGCCATCGACGCGACGGAAAAATCGGAAGAGGTATTCTGACATAAAAACAAGCCGTAAAGGTATACTTTTACGAAGAATCCGTCCGATTCCGGCATATATTTCGTTAAAAACCGATTTTCGATCAGCGTGTAATCGTTTTCGGTGTATTCTTTTGAAAAGGAACAGAAAGACATGGAACAGCCCCCGTCGGTAAATTTTTGTATTCCGGCGCGCGGTGCGTTTCGGCGCGCGTTTTAAATGAATGTTTCAATCGTCGCGCGAAGTCGCGCGGCAAGCGGCTCTGATAAGGAAGAATATCGCCGTCGGAAGAACCTGCCGTACAATGGGGGAAACGTCGCTTGAAGAAAAGAGGCGTGATTCCGGAACGCTCCGGCGGGAAAAAGAAAATTTAACGAAAATTATCTTTTTCTTCTTTCTACGGTTGATTTCTTTTGAAAAATGTTGTATAATGGCATATAGGCAGCGAAACGTAATCAAAGTTCGCCGCAGAATAAGTACGTTAATTATAGCGGTTTTTTTTGCGAAAAGCAAGGCTTTCCGACGGTTTTTCGATAAAAACGCGTAAAATATTTCTTTTGCGTTGCCAAACCGTGTTGATTCGTATAAAATAGCGGATAAAGAGAGAAATTAAAGCTGAAAAAGGTGCAGGAATGATTTTAAGCCCGGTTACCATCTGGAAAAAATTCGATTTGACGCAGGCATTGAATGCGGAAACGGAAGCGGAAACGCTTACGCCCGCAGGTTTTGTTGCGCAGAACGTACGGCTGGACGGGCATCTTCTTGCGGACGGCGGACGGGTGAAAATTTTCGCGCGGTTTACGAAGCCGCACGGCTCCGAAGCGGCGCCCGCTCTGTTGTTGCTGCCCGACGCGGACGACGACGGCGCGGAGCTTGCCGATTATTTCGCGGCGAAAGGCTATGCCACGCTGATTCCCGATTATTGCGGGCGGCGCGGCGATAAAGACACGGGCAAAGTAACGAAGAGCGATACGGCGGCAAACGAAGCGGATGCAGCGAAAGAGGAAGAAATAGCGGCGAAAGCGGAAGAAATAGCGACGGAAGAAAATACGGACGGCGGAAAGAAAAATTATACGGTGTACCCGGAAGCAGCGGATTACGCGAATTACGAGGTATCGGGCGCGCCCGCGTATCTCGAATCGGAGAGCGTGGAAAACAGCGCGTGGATGGAATGGGCGTACGTTGCTTTATACTCGCTGGAATATCTGAAAACGCGAAGCGACGTTTCGAAAATCGGCGTATCGGGGGTGCGGCTCGGCGGAGAAATCGCCTGGATGATTACGCTTTCGCCCGATATTTCCTGCGCGGTGATTGTAAACGCGGCGGGCTGGAGAAGTCATTTATCCGCGCCGAAGTGGGGCGCGGCGTCTTCCGCGGGCGAAAAATCGCAGGACTCGGGGGAAGAAGCGGACGCAGTGCGCGCGTTTATCGCGGGCGTGGAGGCGGAATCTTACGCGCCGTTCGTAAAGTGCCCCGTGTTGATGTGCTGCGCGATGGAAGATACGTTTTTCGATTGCGACCGGGCATACGATACGTTCGTGCGGTTGGGAAATCCGGACGGAAGCGGGATTGTATATTCGGCGGACAGCGGGAAGTGCATCGGTCCGTATGCGCTGACCGACATCGATTTGTTTTTAGAGCGGCATCTGAAAGGGCGACATATTTATATTCCGAAGCCGATCGAACTTACCGTAACGGAGAGCGCGGACGGGAATCTGGAGATGACGGCGAAAACGGACGAGGACGCGCTGGTGAAAACGCTTTCCGTGTATTATGCGGAAGGGCGGAGCGGGCAGGTTTCTTCCTGCCGCGCCTGGCAACGCGTGAAAATCGTTGCGGGCGGAGAGATGAAAGACAATCGTTTTACGTGCGGGTGCGAACCCTTTTCGGGTGCGGAATACGCGTTTGCGTACGCTTCGGCGGAGTTCGTGAACGGGTTTAAAACCGTTTCGCCCGTCGTGGGAAAACGCCTGAAAATCAAAGGCGGAGACTGCGTGAAAGAACGGGTGATTTCGGCGGGAGAAAAAGACGGATTCGCCGTGGCGGATTACCGCGCCGAAGCGCTGGGCGGCATTTTTCTGGAGAAGGAAAGCATGCCGGAAACGATTGCCGGTTACGGCGGAATCACGGGAGTATATTCTTCCGCGGGAATCAGAACGTACCGCATCAATTCGCCGCGGTTTGTTGCGGACGACGGCGCGGCGCTTAAGATGGATTTATATTCGAAAGAGGATACTTCCGTAAAAATTACGGTGGAAACGGGCGAACGCGGAACGGGCGGAGAATATTCCGTAATCGTACCCGTGGCGGGCGGCGGAAAATGGAAACGGGTGGTGTTGCGTGCGGCGGATCTGAAAGACGAACGCACGGGCGGATCGCTGGAAGATTTTTCGAAAGGCATTGCCATTGTCATCCGCCCCGAAAACGAAAATTGTCCCGTGCCCGTGGCGAACGTGCTGTGGCTGTAAATAAACGGGAAGGAAACGTACAGGCAGAATTATGAAGCAGGAAAAAGCGAACGACAGAGAGAACGGCGGGCTGATCGCCTCGCCGTTG
>ULYL01053033.1_pt1 | contig 49119 bp, 57 predicted proteins | sample 1962211 | NCBI WGS metagenome assembly ULYL01 (sample SAMEA4835864, study PRJEB28245) | human gut metagenome | biome: gut microbiome; material: fecal sample | place: Denmark | collected 2008
TGGTACTACTGTCGATATTGTTCAGACGACAGGTCAATCTACTATCGCTGTAATGAGTCAAAAGGCTGTTACAGACGCGATAACGGCTGCCGTGAACTCGGCAATAACAACCGCGTTAAACACGGCTGTATGAGGTGATAAATGGCTAAAACAGATAATTTAACTGATTTTTTAACAGGTGTTGCGGGTGCGATACGAACCAAGAAAGGTACAACAGCTTTAATTAACCCTCAAGATTTTGAGAGTGAGATAGGCAGTATTGACACGGCAAAACCTGAACAAAATAAAACGTTAACAGTTACTGAGAACGGTACTCAGACTGTTAAACCCGATACGGGTAAAGTACTTAGTAATGTAACTGTTATAACAAACGTTCCTGCTGCTCCCACTGAAGAAAAGACAGTCGATTTGAGTATGACTTCTGGAAATCAAGTCATTACTCCAACAAGCGGAAAGGTCATCAGTAAAGCGACTATAAAGAAACCCGCAACAATGATTCCTGCAAATATTCGTAAAGATGTGAATATCGGTGGTGTTGTTGGAACGATGGTTGAAGAGCATCACACAGAGCAAGAAAAGACTGCGGATCTCAACATGGCTAGCGGGAATCAAATCGTTAACGCTGACTCTGGAAAGGTGATGACAAGAGTTACTATCACAAAACCCACTTCTATGGTGGCTAGTAACATTCGTAAAGGAACTGACATTGGCGGCGTGGTCGGAACTATGGAAGAAAAAGTTCCTGAGGAAGCTCCTACTGTCGAATTAGCAATGAGTGAAGGCGATCAAGTCATTTCTGCTACCACAGGTAAAGTGATGACAAAAGTGACGGTGACGAAACCTGCCACATTGACTGCAGGTAACATTAAGTCCGGTGTAAATATCGGTGGCGTAACTGGAACGTTATCTCCTGCTAAAACAGAACAGGCTAAAACAGTAGACCTTGCTATGGCAAGTGGCAATCAAGTCGTATCTCCTGATAGCGGTAAAGTGCTTAGTGGGGTCACAATCACTAAACCTGCTACATTGGTAGCAAGTAATATTAAAAAAGGTGTTACGATTGGTGGTGTTGCTGGGTCGTACGCTCCTGCATTCACCACAGAAACTAAAACAGTTGCTCTTGAAATGGGTTCTGGTAATCAGGTCATATCAAAAAGTTCAGGTAAAGACGGTATGACACAGGTTACAATAACTAAACCGTCGACAATGTTGCCTGCAAATATAAAGAAAGGCGTAAATATCGGTGGTGTTACAGGAACTTATGAAGGCGAGAGTTCAGGCGGTAAAGAAGTTTGGATGCTTGATAAAAATAACCCCCCGTTACTCAACAGTGGAGATGGAGACTATGCTGATCAACCGTTTTCTGTGGGGTCAGGTCAATCACAAGAATGGTATAAAATTGTAGTAACAAGTGGGGAGGTTAAAGCGGTTGTTGTAAGTGGTGACCACACCAAAGACTACATTATCGGAAATAACAATATAGCCTTTAATAGATTCGAATATAAGTTAAAGGATGCTTATCGTAAAAAAATGGTATTTCCGAAACCTGTTACCGGTACACTTTTACAAGTATTGACCAAGATCGCTGTTAAACAACCGGATAACTATGCTATTCAAGGATATAATAATTCAGCGAAGACTAAAAAAGTTACGATCACATCTAACGGTACAACTACTATAACTCCCGATGCTCCTTACGATGCTATGAAAAATGTTGCCGTTACAGTAAATGTTGCCGGAACTGGAAGTTCAAAAATGGCGATGATTACGTTGAAAGGCTCCGCACCATATAACATACGTGTATATGATACAGCCAACCCGACGGAAGAATTAGCCCGCCTAAATTATATGGATGATATGAATCGAGGTGAGGTACGTTTACCTATTCAAGGAAATTTGAAATTAAACGCTCAAGGATATTGGTCTCAAACTGGGCTTCCAACATATACAGATATGGAACTTTTAACGCCAACGACCGCGAGTACTTCCGAACTTGAATATCGTATTATCGGTGCGGTTGGTAGTATTACTGATTTAGGTACAATAACGTGTTTCATTAAAGGCACTCTTATAACTCTTGCTGACGGTTCTAAAAAGCCTGTTGAAGATATTACTTACGACGACGAGCTTCTTGTATGGAATTTCTACAAAGGTTGTTTCGATAAGGCAAAACCGAGATGGATAAAGATTGCTCAAACTGCGAGTGTTTATAACAAACTCACATTCGATAACGGTGCAACGCTTGGTCTTGTAGGTGAGGGTGGAACTCAAGGTTACCATCGTATTTTCAATGAACAAGCGAGATTGTTTACTCATACAGGCGTGCCTGAAACTCCTGTCGGCACAATAACGTTTGCTGAAGATTGTACGAAACCCACGTTGGTTAAACAAGAACTTGTTCACGAAGAAGTTGAGTTCTATAACGTTATCACAGAAACACACTTCAACTTATTTGCGAACGGTATCCTGACTTCTTGTAAGAACTCTAATAAGTACTATATTGAAAATATGAAATATGTTACCGACAAAGAGCTTATGACAGACGCTGAAATTGAGCAGGATATGTTAAATCGTGAACCCATAAAACTTAAAAAGGAGATTAAATAAATGAAGTATATTTATTCAGTAGTAAACGATAAAGCAACCTTAGTATCTCGCATAAACGATGACGAGTTTATTATCGCAAGCGAGAGTCTTCCTGCGAGAGTTGAGAAACCCGGTTACAAGGCAATTCTCAAATATAACGAAGCTCAAGGCGTATATTGGGACTATATTCCTTATACTCCCGAAGAACTTCGTGAAAACGAATACATCACTAACAAATGCGTAACTTACGATGGTAAGACAATGACCGTTGACGAAGCCAACGCGTTGTGGATAAAATATCAAGCAGAGAATAACGCTAAAGCTGCTGAACTTACGACACTTATTGCAGCCGCTAAAGCGACTATCAGAGAAAAATATCCTGATTGAGGTGACTTAAATGGCAAAAATTTATTATAATGATAATGGGACGTGGAAAGTCGTTGACATCGCGGGTGGTGGAAGTGGCGGTGGCTCCTCGAATGTGGTCGAATCGCCGTTGACGATTGGTACTGGAATTCAAACGCTAAAAATTCACAAGGCGGGTTATATAGAATATACTAATCCAAATCAACATATGAAGTTCAATCTTCCGTTGTACTCGGCACAAGGAACTGTCGACTTATTGTCGTCGGAAAGCGTTAAAACGCTGTTCGGCAATCAATCAATAGTTGGTGCAGGCAATATCGATTTGTATAGGCATATCGTTGAGTTAAACATTAACACAGGCAACGGAGTAACTGCATATGCTGTAATCATATCATCTAAAAATCTTGTTATTGACAGTTTGGCAGACTTAAAGACAGTACTTGGTAATACGTTTAATTATCCGATACAAGGATTCGGGCAATCGGATTCAAGCGAAGGCATTATCGCATATTTAATGACCGATCAATCCGTTTATTGCAACACATCTTATACCGCGATTCGGGTATCGTGGGCAAATGTAACTATTTCTGACACGGTTACTACTATATAAAAGGAGTATAAATTATGGGACTTAAAAAAGAGAATTATGAAGTTAAAGATTTAGGTATAACCTTACCTATGGCATACGCTGTAGTGCGTAAACTCGACAGACACGGAGATAGCGGCTATGCTGAATTGTGGGTACATAATTCGAGAGAAAACGCACTTAACAAGAATTATTTGGAAAGACATTCTGTTTCTTTTATAATTGAAGACGGTAAAAACCCGTATGAAGCGGCTTATGAAAAAGCTATTAAGCGTCCTGTTCGTACGGAAGTTTATTATGTAGACCCTGTGACAGGAGAAGAGCTCGCTGAACCCGGTGAGGGAGCTGAGCGTAAAACTCGTGAAGTCATAGACCCGGCTATCTTAGATGGTTGGGAAAATGATATTGTTTAATTTGGTATCATAACCGGTAGTGATATAAATAACTATAAAGATAAACATTTGCCAAAAATTGAGAGATAATCGTTTATATATAATGTAATGGTGTTAATCATTACAGTAGGCAATCATCTCCTTTGTGACGTCGATGGCGGTGAGACGTAAACCACCCGCCCCATTAGGACTGCAAAACGGTAACGTACCGAACCTCGTCCACAAAACGTTTAGGAGAACTTTATGTTCGATATAGATGATATGGCTGATAAAGATTTATTTGAGGAAACGTCTGGGAACCCTTCCGAGGAACCTCAAACAGACCCCGTGCCGCCGACGGAAGACCCTACGAAAGCATATTCAGAACGCCTTAAGAAAGACAGAGAAAAGATTCGTATTGAAGAAAGAGAAGCTCTTGCCAAGGAATTTGGATATGACTCTTATGAGAAATTCAGAGATGCTCACGTAGATAATTCTCTGCTTGATAAAGGTCTTGACCCCGATACTGTTAAACCTTTAATCAAGGATTTAATCAAAAATGACCCCGAATATGTTGAAGCAATGCGATTCAAAGCCGAAAAAGAAGACATTGAAAAAAACCTTTGGGCGAAAGATGAAATCAAAAAACTCAACGACAAATTTGGACTGAAACTCACAGATATTTCGGAACTGGATGAGGATACAGTAAAACTTTGGAACGGTGGGCTATCTTTGGATAAAGCATACGCCGCTAATCATTATAGCGACATTGAGAAGGGAGTGCTTAGAAAGACCAAAGAGCAGGACTCGGGAAAAACACATCTCAACAAACCCGAAGGTACAGGTAAAACAGATACAAATAAAATAGTCGTTACAGACGACGTTTACGCTCAATTCAGAGCATTTAATCCTGATGTAACTCGAGAAGAGGTTGAGAAATATTTGAATAGGAGTACAAAATAATGGCTGCTAAAGCTTGTAGAGGCGTTTCGTTTGCTAAATATAACGAAAATGAAACGCTCGGAATCACACTTACAAATGCTGTTGCCGCAGGCGTGTCTTATACTACTGGAGATCTTGTAACGCTTGCTGGTATAGACGAAAAGGCTAAAACTGCTACGTCGATTGCTGCTAAAAAAGCCGCTACGGTAGCTCCTGGTACGGATTACATCGTTGCTGAAGATGTAAAACCGGGTGCTAAATTTGTCGTTGTTTATAGAACAAAAGCGACGGACATTTATGTAATCGCCGAACCCGGCAGTGATCAATAATTTTGATAGGAGGATAAAAGAATATGGCTATAATCTTTAATATAGGCGAATCGCTTAAACAAAGTGCGTTCAACATTCTCCAAGAGCCTATCAAAATGCTTATGGAGAACGAAAAGGAAGCTTTTGAAAAAGAAAGTTTCTTGAGTAAAGTTTTCGTTATGAAAACGACCGATAAGTATCAGGAAGAGTATAGAAGCTCTACTGCTATGGACGGTTTCAAACCTACTGAAGACCTTGAAAGACCCGGTCTTTCGGACTTCCAAGAAGGTTACGGTAAGATTTTTAGAACCCAAATTTGGACTAACTCGTTCGTAGTTTCTAAACAAACTATTGAAGATAACCAAATGATGAGCATTAACGCTCAGGCTATGGGCTTCATTAAATCTTATGGTAGAACCAGAGAAAGATATGGTGCCGCAATGCTCTCCGGTGCGTTGTCGGGTTCGATTGATTTTGAAGGCAAGAAGTTTGATTGTAGAGGTGGCGACACCAAGTCCGGTGAGGTTGACGATAATGATAAACAAGTTTATTTCTATAAAGCACATAAACCTGTTGCAGGAACTACGGGTGGTGTAGATCAAGCCAACCGTTTCTGCGTCGCTCCCGGTAAGGGTTTTGACGCGGCACTCGCTGCCAACAAGGCTGAGGAATACTTGCTTAATGTCATTGGTCAGGTTCAAACCGCAATGATTAACTATAGAGACGATAAGGGCAACATTCTTTGTGTAAATCCCGATACGTTGGTTATCCCCAACTATTATGGCTTCAAGAACGCTCTTCTTACCGCTCTTAAGACACAATATACGAGTGCTATGGGTGATAATGGTGTAAACCTTCAATACGGTAATTGGAGCGTTGTAGTTTCCCCGTATCTCAATGGTCTTACCGGTTTCGCGGAAACCGATTATTCGCTTGTAATGATCGATTCTAAGTACAACAAGGAAGCCCTTGGTGCTGTTTGGTTTGACCGTGTACCGCTTACCGTTAAGTCGTATATCGATGAACCCACGGAAGCCAACGTTTGGGCTGGTCGTTCGAGATTCGGCGTAGGTTTCAACAACTTTAGAGCTATGTCGTATGTATCGCTTAAGGGTGAAGGTACCGGCGATGGCGATACCGATAACGCGAAAAAACTCGTTACAATCTTAGGTAAAGTTAATCAATAACATTTTTAGCAAGGGAGTGTAAAAGCTCCCTTGTTTATATGAGTCTGAAGAGGCTAAACCTCGGACGACTGAGGAGACACTATGAAGTGGTCACAACTTAAAACTTTAATAATTGGAAAAACCCCGCTGAGCAAATCTGAGTTTGAAGACGAAGATAAGTATAATGCAAACGCTATACCGTTGGCTAACGAGTGTTTAACACTTATTGCTAACTCGATTAAGCCTTGTGTTAAAACAGCCGAATATCACATTCATAAAAACGATATTGGTAAGAATTTCAAACTTCCCGAAGATTTCTTAAATTATTCTGATTATGGCAATACGCGTTGGTCACTTGCCACAGAAGAAGATTATGAAATAGTAGACGACTTTCCGTTAGCTCCGGCAGCCAATGTCTTATACGTGAGACTTAGCGACTGTTTAGGTCAGAAGTATGATACAACGGGTGCTGTAGTTGAAACTCGTGAAGACGTTACGATTTTTAGAGACGATATTTGTGAAGTCGGATATACGAGCGATATGGAAGTAACTTTCGACGCTCCCGGCACTTATCAGATTTATTACGAAGGTCTTTATCCTGAAATTGAAAAATCGAATAACACGGCTGCTGAAGCCGACCAGGATATAAATGTTCCGAAATCGGTACTTAATTTGGTTCCGTATTATGTGGCAGGCGAGTTGCTGTATGACGAAGACCCCACCAGAGCAATACAATTGAAGAACAGTTTTGAAGTAATGGCTCAGAGGTTGGCTGAAAATTCGTATATCAAACATACGAAACCTGCAAATCACGCGGGATGGTATTAAAATGAGAAAACACAATATTATAGAAATTTACAAGAAAGGTGAAGAATACGGGTTGAAAATACCCGCAGGCACGACAGGAAGTGAGGTTGAAGTTGGATTGGCTACGGCAATAATACAAATTGCCAATCGACAAAAAACATTCGACCCCGACTTCAAAACAAACACTCTTGTTGAGAAAATTAAGGGGTGGATAAGATGCGTAGAACAGGAGCAATAACTCAAAAAGTTCCAACATTTTCGTCTGACGATTATAGAACCTTTATGATTGGTGATTTTAAGGGGATTGACAAGTCTGTCAACCCCTTTAATGCTATTAAGAGCTCTGCTGAAGAATGTTTGAATTTGTATGTCGACGACGAAGGCACTTTAACAACAAGACCGAGACTTGATTGTCAATCAGATATTGTTGGGGATGAGCTTTCCTGGAATCCCGCTGAGGACGCAATTAGAAATTCATTCGAGTTCGATTATAATGGAACTCATTATCATGCAATAACCACAAACCAGCGGCAATCCAATAAGAAAACTTATTGGGGGCTGTCTTCGGATTTTATAACTTGGGAAGGTTTTGTAGACGACGGTGGTAATACTGTTAGTGAATTATTTAATAACGGAGACGTGTTATATGCCATAATTAGAAATGGCATTTACATAACAACGATAGATTTCACAACACATAAAATATCATTTACTAAAGCGGTGGCGTATGTACCAACAACAGGTACTTATGACGCGGCTTCAGGAGTCCGAGTTACTTCGGGCGAACAAGATAATTTATTAACCAACAAATTTAAGACTGAAGTATTTTGGAATCCAGCAAGTCACGAAGGTAATAAAAAATTACACGCGTTGAATTATAATTTTGTTTCCAACGAATACTTAAAAACAAACAAAAAATTAACTTACAACAATGCACCATTAACCAAATGGAAAGTTTATAAGGATGATAAGTTGATCGTTGGAATAGCTGATAATCAGCACATTGTTGTATTTTCGTCAACCGGGGATGTTGTAAAAACATACGATATGCCTGTTAATGATATCACTCAGATAGATTTTGATTACAATGCAACATTCAATTATTTGTTGGTTGGGTGTACTCATGGAACTTCAAAAATTTGTGATTTTTATTTATTCAAAGATACCGCAAATTATGTGTCCGCAATTTCGTCTCAACCATGGGATAGCGGCTTTTCGTCTCCGAGAGTACCGGCGTGTTGCATTAACCCCGATAACAAACAAGCGTTTTTGACAACAGATACAATATCGGGTACCGGTTATGTTCGTTATGGATGGATAATCGAATTATCCGATGAGCCGAAGATTGTCTCCCAGGGGGAGATCGGGTATCGGTTTATAAGATTATTTTGGTCTAAATTACTTGGTATATATGTTGGTGAATGTGTATATGATCTCGGTCATGCTTTCGGGGGTATATTACCGACTGTTAAAAATAGTAAATATTCAATAGTCTATGCTGTTGCGATTTTGCAAACGACTTTGAGTGATTATACCTCACATGTCGCTGATATATACGAAAACGATTCAAATATATATGTAAATTTATATGCGGGATTATCGCGTAAAATATATTATAGACAAGCCCCCAATGAAAATGCGTCCCCCTCATTTGCATTAGATGTTATAATGCATCCGATTGAATTTCCAGATGAAGCTGGGTTCAAATTAACATCAATAGACGGACTTTCAACCGACCCAAATGTCAGAGCTTTGATATATGAGATTGAATCACGTGATTATTCCACAATTGCGGCAGTAATCACATTAACGGAAAGTTTGTCATTGTCAGATACGAATGTTGTCGTATTCCCTGATGGAAATATGTTAGCATACGATAGGTTAATTTTATATAACGCTTCAACGAAACCCTTGCTGGTAATTCGAGAAACCTCCAAAGATTCCCCCGAAGTAACCCTGGAACACGTTGGACGATATAACAATAACTACGTTTATTGGTCAACAAACTCCAATAAAGTGTACTATACAGCGAATAACAATCCCTTGTATATTCCCAAATCGTTTTACGACGATTATGGAGACGATACTCCTGTAACCGGGGTAATGAGAATTTCCGATTCGTATTTGGCAGTTCTCAAACAAGACGCTACATATCTTGCTTGGTTTGACAGTGAGACTGGATATTTTTACGCAAATGAGTTGCGTACTGAGAAAGGTAACATTGCAGTAGCTCAAGCGATTGTTTGTAATTATTCCAATCTTCCCGTTGTTATAAATACCGATGGTTTCTGGGGATTAGGTCAAAGCACTTCTGTGAATTATCAAGATACCGTTTATTCGTCCTTATCTGACGCATTGCGGGTTGAATTGCAGAAGTTGGACTTGACTAAATGTAAAACTCACAATCACAAATATCTGACATATTTCGCGGTTCCGAACGGAGATAGCACAACGATATATGTTTTGGATAATCGAATTCAAATGTGGTTCAAGTGGGTTATCCCGATTGATTTGAAATTTTTCGCAGAGTATGAGGATTATACTTATATTTATACAGCAACCTCAGTATTCAAGTTAGACCCGTATACGGCTCATACAAACGGTGATTTGAATGACGCTTGGTACGCTGATACAGTCAATGCTGTCGGGTCGACAAAACACATTCCTTGGCTGTGGGTATCTCAACCGCTGTATTTGGGAACATTGAATTATAAGAAACGTATTCGTTATATGAAATTCTTGTTCGACAACAAATACGAAAGCGAAAACGTTACAATGCGTTACGGTTTCTTATCTTATAAACAATCTGAGAGACCTACAAAATTGAGAGAATACACTTCTCCGTTTACGAGAAACACATTCTCTAATGAAATAACAGGCATCACCAAACAAGTTGCGACACTCAAAACCAAGAAGATTCGTCCTTATATTCCGAGTTTCGATTTCATTCAAATCATTTTGAGAAGTAACAATGACTCCGACGAATTTGAAGATGCCGACGGTAACATTATAACACCGACACTCAATGATAAAGTTGGGTTGATTGGTTTAACGATAAATTATATTTTGCAGGAGGGTTGATATGACACTCGATTTACAAGAATATCTTACCGCTCGTTCAGCTGCAGATAAAGACAGAAAAATTGCAGAATTAACAAACTGGTTACTATCCGATTATGTGCTGAGATTAAACCACATAAACAGATGTAAATACTTGGGTATAACCCCTGACGAAACGGAATATCACCTGCAAAAAACTGCTTATACAGTCGAACAAGCGTTGAGAGCACTTCAAGGCAAACCTGCTCTTGAAGAAATAAAAACTATTGATATTTTAGGAGAAGAATAAGAATGGAAACTTTAATGAACATTTGGAATACGTTCAAAGACCAAGTTGTTCCCGTACTAATTACTCTGAGCACGACATTACTGCCTGTAATTTATAGTATGCTTTCCAGCAAAATTAAAAGTGTAAAAGCTGAAAATGCGGCAATGGCTGAGGCAATCGGTGACAACACCAAGAGTGTTTCGGAAAACAACGCTATGCGGACTGAAATCGCAACTCTGTCGGAAGAGAATAAACAATTGCAAGCGAATATAAAGACAATCGCTGAAATGATTTACAACGTGTTTATGCAATCGAATCTTCCTGAAGCGTCTAAAGCAAAGCTCAGTAATATGTATGCGTTGATTGTAAACGAAGACACTCAGAAAACTCTTGCGGCAATTCAAGAAGAAGCGGCGAAATGGAAAGAAATGTACGATAAACTTTTGGCAGAACAAGCTGAAGCTGAGAAATCCAATGAAGCCGCTGTTAAAGAAGAGCCTATTTTGGAACAGACTTCAGGTATTGTAAGGAGCTGATTATATGACACCCAAACAACTTAAACTTTTATCATTAGCAATACAGGTATTACCCGTCGTAATTGTTACAGGGTGTTATACACCGTTACTTGTTAGTAACGCGTCGACGGGAATCAGTTTTGCGGCAATAGTCGTTATATTCATTGTTGCTTTGATATGCAAGGACAACTTACTCAAACACTTCCAATCGTTGAATTGGACTAAAGTGTGTATTGTTATAGCCGGTATTAGTGCAGCTTCGCTATTCATAGCAGAGCCCCTATTGGTAGCGAGCTGTGCCGGCTTAGTCGGTAGTATCATAGCATATCCGCTTGAAATGAAATACAAACAAATGGTCGACGACCAAACAGAAACTGAAAAATTAAATAAATTGAAGGCTATTATGAAAGGAGAAGATACATGAAAGCCGTTAAAGGACAATTGCAACTGTTAATGAGTGCACTGTTCACTTTAATGATTGTTATGGTTCTGTTTGTCATCATCTTCGTGGTGTTTGACAAACAGGAACCTGACGCTCAATTCTGGACAGAACTAATCACTACATCGGTTTTAGCAATATCAGCCAAAATAACTTGGTATTCGAGTGCTGAATCCAATAGAATGGAGGAAGCTGATATTGTTACCGCCAAAGACAAATATTTCCGATATGTTGACGATAACGTTACAGATATAAAAGATTTTGACGCGTTTTTGGTAGTGCTTAACCAAGAACGCCGTGAAAAATATATTACTCGTAAAATGGGGTCTCGCACTCCTGAGAACTGCAAAAATTACGATAAATTGTTATTGAAATATCAACGTAAAGCAGATAAATTGAAAGAAACAACGAGTATAGAACTGATAACAAACACGGGAATTACAGACGATACCAATACGAGGGATTACACCAAAGTATATAAAGGCATTTATCTCAGTTTTGGTACGGCAATCTCGTTATTCTGTTCGATATTGTTGGCATTTGTGGCAGTCAAAGATATTATGTGGAATGTCGCAAATTTGTTTAAGTATTTATCTTATTTATTCACAGTATTGACTTCTATGGTTAGTGCTGTATTGAAAGCTCGAAAGAACACCGCGAAAGGTGTGTTAGACCACTTATCGCGTATGAGTTATGTTATAACTCGATATATAAATTATAAAAAGGAGGCTGTAGTACCTGATGGCAAACTTCAGCATAACAGCTCGGCAATCGGATATAGCGAAATGGTACAAAGACCGAGCGGCACAACAAGCCAATTACAATACGTGGAATGATTTAGTTAAAGCTTATACACAACAGGCTACTTCAGCATTTGAGGAAAGTACTCAATCTGCTCAACAATCGGCAGCATACGACATTTCTCAAGCGTATGCTAACTATAAGCAGCAACAAATCGCAGCTTCTTTGAACCAGAATATATCTGCGGGTGCTAAGGACGTTATCGGTAGTCAGCTCTCGTCGGCTTACGACATATCGGCTGCTCAGTCGCAATATAACTTGGCGGCGAATTTGCAATCCATATACGATAAATATTATAAAACTGTAAGCACTGCTGACGAAACACTCGCTGACCAATTTGGTATATCTGACCAAATTAAAACCACTTCTAAGGGTTTGCAGTATCTCAATAAATACATAAGCGAGTCTAATGAATATCAGCAACTGTGGGATAACTTTAGGAAACTCTACAAATCAGACGCTGCTGCAGACGAAGCTATGCAATCCGCACTATTCCAAACAACCGGTGAGGGTGCTGAGACTACAACAGGATTATCCGATTTGGGTAAAAATGTTCTCGCCAGTCTGATTCATAGAGGTGCTACTTTTGGTGAAGACGAAAATCGTCAATCGTATGGTGACATATATGATTATCTCTATAAAACAAATCAAGACGCATATAATTTATTTGCCGACCAACCCGGCTTGTTAGATGAGTTTTTGGAATTGGATACTAAAAATTCGGTACAGCAAAAATTCGGTAAAGATACAGCTCGTGAAACGGCGGTTACGGATTGGTTCAACAAAAACGCTGATAGATATGGTGTAACGCAAATTAAATCGAGCGATAAAGCTAAATACGGTACTACGTTTGGCGACGACATCGGCAGACTTGACCAATTCAAGGACATTCCGACGGATACATCATTCGTTGCAGATTTGAATATCAATGACAATGTTGATTTAACTGGGCTGATGCCAACCGATCCGGTTCGAAGGTATAATGAAACCTCTTCGAAAGAGATTCGCAAAAAATGGAAGTTGCCTTCAAATACAACAATACTATCTGTAACTGGTTTGATTGGAAGTGAAAATTCGAAAACCTTGGCTCGTTTACGAGCTCTCGGAGCAACTATAGTCTCTGATAATGGCTTTAGTGTCGTATTCTATTTCCCCGATAACAAAATAAAGAATCTTGCGTTATATAAAGATTCTGATAACTATGTTCACGCATATTCAAAATCTGCAACAAACAAATCTTATAGAAATCCTGAAACAGACAAGGAAGATTGATTAAATGGCATTAAACTTAAAACCAGTTTTAACAAACGAACGTTATGTTCAATATATGGCTCGTGAGTCAGCACTTTATGACCCCAATTTAGCGGTCGATGAAAATGTTGGTGCTGAATATCTGACAATGATGTCTAATCTCGCGGGTAAAGACATAGACGTTTCCAAATACAAACCCGGTGTGGCGAGATACCTTTCCAATGAGGATAAGGTAAACTACATTTGGAATAACTATTTCAACGAGGACGCTGATTTAGCCGCCGAATACAATAAAGGTTTTGCCGATAAAGCGTATCACGAACGTAATCGTCAGATATATGCGGCTAAAAGCGGTGTTGAAAAGGTTTTCAGTAATATTGGCGGTGCGTTCGCTGCTCTTGGTGAAGGTATAGCGTCTATTCCGAATGATTTGTATACCACATTTACCGGCTTAGCTTGGACTTTCACAGGCGATTCTTACTGGCAGAAGAAAACGCAGGAAGGTTTGTATGATATTCACGGCTCTATGGAAGAGTATTATGAACAATATACAAACTTCACTCGTTCCGATATTGGTAATATAACATACGAGGTTTTCCAAAATATCGGTCGTATGGCTCCTATGATTGTAGCGGCTATTGCTACGAGCGGTGTATCTGCCGCCGGTCAAGCTGCAGGATGGTCTGCAAAAGCAATTGCTGCAGCGAATACTGCAATTCAAGTCGCAGGTGCTGTAACGTATTACGCAACAATGCCCGGTCAGACTTATCAGGAGATATTAAATAACCCGAACTATAAAATCACAAGCGACGCGTGGGCTTCCAACAAAGGTGAGGTTGGTAGATGGCAAATCTTTACTTACGCATTGGGTAGTGTTGGAATCGAAGCCCTTACAGAAACTGCTTTCGCAAGTAAGATATTTAAGTTTGGTATTGTAGACCCCGATAAAGTCGCGGTTAAAATGTTCTCCGATAGAATAGCTCAGTCCATAGCAGCGTTCACAATGGATGCTCTTGGCGAAGGTATTGAGGAAATGGTTTCTGAAATTCTGGAACCTATGCTTAAAACTGCCGTCATCGACAGAGGTTCGTTCAGCGACGTTATGGCTTCTCCGAACTTCAACGATATTATTCACGCAGGACTTGTCGGAGCATTGTGTGGTGCCATAATGGGTGGTGGTGCGAGACTTACCGGTAAAATTGCTACTCGAAAAGCTCGTGCTGAAATGGGCGGCTTATCGTATACACAATATAGTGCTATACAAAATATGCTCAAAGACACTAAGACTTCCAACGCGGTTACTAAACTGCAAGCTGAACTTAGTGCCAAAGGTATAAACTTAAACGAGACTCAAATCACTAAATTGCGTCAAGGTCAACAACTTACTGAAGCTGATTTGACAAGCGAACAAAAAACAAATGTTCTTGACGCTAATCAATATATCAACAAATTCCAAAAAGCGTCGGAAACCTTAGCTAAGAATGAGGAAACCGCGTCTAAAGCAGCGGCTATAATGCTTAAGGTATATCAAACACTCGGCGAATCCGATTTTACCAAAGCAATGACAATGTGGCTGTCGAGCGAACAAAGCAAACTTGACGCTATTGAGGCGTTTAAGAGCGTTGAGGGTAAAACTCAATGGGAAAATCTCGACGCTAAGAAAACGGCTGTAGTCAACGATTTCAACACGAGTATGAAATCTGAAGGTGTCGCGTTTCAACCGACTGCAACTCCTCTTACGCAGAATCAGCGTACCTTGTCGAACTTGCTTAAAACCTACGGTATAGATACTATTTTTGGTAAATATATCGACGTTGACGGTTCGGGCACCCGTACAGTATATAATGCTCACGCGGCAAACAAATCGACGGTGTTGATAGACGAAGCTTTGTTCTCGAGATATTCGCAACAATACATTATAAATCAGATTGTCAACGAAGAAATCGGTCACACTCTCCAAATGAATGTAGAGGGTGCTGTATCGATGAGCAAACTCGTTGCATTGCAAAAAACACTTCAGCAACTCAACGGTGCTCACCAAGACGCGGATATGAGTGCGTATGCCAATCTCGACCCGAAATCTGTCGAATATAACGCTGAAGCCCAAGCAAAATCTTGGATTTCTCCGTTATTCTATCTCGACCAAAAAACAATCGGCGATATTTTCAAAGTAGACAAAGGCGTATTCACAGTTCTTAGTCGTACGTTGAAAGATATGAAAAAGAAGGCTCAACCCAAAGCCGGTACAGATTTGTACACGAGAACAATGTATCGTACCTTGGCTATGGCTTCTATGATGTATGACACAGCGATTATATCCGGTGCCGATACCGTCGAACAGGCTAAAGCAATGGCGAGTAAAACCTCGTTGACCGTTTGGAATGAGGCTTGGAAAGATGTTGATAAACTGTCTGCTGATGAAATTAACGCGAGAATTATGCAAAACAAATTCTCGACAAATTTACCGATAAACAAAACAGTTGCCCAAGTTACAATCGATAAGATATTCAACGAATTCGGCAAAACTCAGTTGACTGATACTGCTAAAAATCAGATAAAGGAATCTAACGATTTCCGTGAACGCGGAAGGATGTTGTTGGAATATGATAATTACAAAAAATCTTTCCAAGAATATATCGATTCTCGTATCGATTCGTTACCCCCGGAATACACGAGAGAACGAGCTGTTGCCGATATTATAAACAGTTACTTGCTTGACGAGTACGGATATACAATTCACCCTGTTTCAGGAGATATACTTAAATCGTCCAGATTCAGCGAAATGTTTAAGTTCGACGCGGTGAAAAAATTATATGACGACAGACTTGCCGCTCAGAAAGACTGGTATTTTGAGAACGTTAAAGGTGAACGAAAAATAACTTACAGAAATCGATTTGTTTCAACGTTGGGACAGATATTAAACGACAATTTCTTTGAAATGTTTGAGCCCGCTTTACGAGATACTATTCGTAAATTCCCGATTCGTTATAATATGAATTTGGAAGAAGGAACCGGCGGTGTTTGGTACCCAATACAGCATTATATCGATTTGTCGGTTAATCAAACTTACAACGCGTTCTTAAATGCGATTACTCACGAAATAACACACTGTGTAAGTTCATTCAACTTATTACCCGTCTTGGATTTGTATGATTTATTATCTATGAAAACTTATTCAGGACTTCCGGTAGACGATTCAGCAGAACATTTAACATCGTGGATTTTGGAAACAGGCGATCCAAACGAAACTTTCGCAACGTTTCAACGAGATTTAACGATTGTCGCAAATAATCTGATTGAATTTTCCAAATTGGAAAACGCGATGGCTGAAAAATATCGTGACGTATCCAAATTCCAAATGAGCGACCATGAGCGGGAAATTTTAACGTCCGTATCAAAAATATCGAACAATTTGCCTAAATCGTTTACTACAATGGAAAATCCTCAATCAAAGGTGTTCCTAAACACGGTATCAAAGTTTTATGACGTTTATATGACTTTGCGAAAAGTGACTATGCGGAATCTCTATGTATATTCTAATTTGGAGTATTTGCTGTACAAAATAAACGGTAATGAGGGTTTGTCAAGAATGGCTGGAGCGTCCACAACGCCCGGAGGCTATTTCACCACTTCCATTGACGGTAACAGCGGTTTCAGAATTGTTCGTACTGAGAAAACAGACGGCTCGATTATATACAACGTAATCGGTACAGGCGATTTGAGTAAAGTCAACATCACTTTAACTGATTTGGTTGAAAACTTTATGCCGCCGGAACAAGATACAACAAAAACTTTCTTAGCGTCTAAAGAAACAGCGAACACACAACTGAAACGCACAGTGCAGAAAGCGGATGTTACAAACGAAACACTCCTATCTCAATGGGATAATGTAAACAATCAGCTTCTCACACAAATTGTCAATGAAGCTAAAGACGGGAGTGTTGGTACTGAAACGGCTAATGCGGCAATTTACAAGATACTCAACCCCAATACCCAGATTCGTTCGTCTGCGGATATAGCGACTATTAGAGAATTGATCCCGTTTGTCGAAGCTTATAAGAATGAATTTGGCAACATGTCTGAAACACATTCTATAAATGAATGGCGTTCGTTATTTTCGGAATATCAAAATTTATATATCGATAGACAATTTGCTACGGATTTAACAAACGACGAAAAACGCCAAATCAATGTATTTAACCGATATATGTCGGACTATAACTATCATGTAAAAGTTCTTGACCGTCAAAATGGAGCGTTGAATACAGCTATAATCAATTCCATTGAAACGGGTTCTGTTGCAGAATACTCTAAATTACATAGAACGATTGTCGATAGGGGTGTTGGGGCTATCACCGAATCGGAAAGAGCCACCGCGTTTACTCCTGAATTGGAAAATGTCACATCGTATGAACAAAAAGAACACGGAAAAGCTGATTTGACAAAATCTATGATTGAAACAACCCGGAACATGCCTAAAGAAAAACGTTTAGCGTTGTTCAAACGACTTGTAACAGACCAGAAATTTCTTGAAAAATTCTTAAATGATTTTGGCGAAGACGGGTTTTACGAGTTTGTTCATGACGGACTCCGCGTTAGTGACAATGCATTCAATAAATATTTTTCAGGATTACAAGCTACGATGGCTAAACAAGAAACGGCTGGTCGTGCGAAAGAGACTGCCAAACTTGAGGAATCCTCGACATATAATCAAGCTGCACGTGGTGTAAAGCTCGCAGCTCAACGTATAAACGACTTATTTGCCGGTAAACTGGACGAACAAGGTGCTAAAACACTATATTCAACCATACGAACCGGTAGACAAACGGTACTGGACGCAGTAGCCCAAAGTGGTCATACGAAGGCTGAAATATATGCTGAAATTCATAAATATTATAAACCAGTGAAAAGCAAAAAAACCACAGTCTTAAAGACTGTAGTTGAAGAAACTACTAAAACCAAAGTTGAGGCTCCTACGGAAACTACTACTAAAACGGACATTGCTCCAAGCGATGTTGCGGTAGCTCCTACAGAAACTGCGACAGCACCCGCTGAAACAGCCGAAGCTCCCTCCAAAGAGGAAGTAAAACTCGAAGAAGAAGTTAAGGTTGCCGAAGTGGCTAAAGAAATTGCTACCGGTACGGAATCTGTGGCTGTAAGAGACTCTGTTGAGAATCACCCGGAAGCTGTTGTTGAGGCTGTCAACGAAGTTATGCCTGAACCGACAGCTGAAAACATTGAAAGGGTTAATGAAACAATTTATGAAAACGTTGTTGAAAATCCTGTAAATGATTTGGTGTCCAATTTGAGTACGGTTCTTGACGAGAATTCGTATTCCAAAGAAGTTGCCGACATGGTTCAATTCGATAAGGATTCCGGCAAAGCTCATAAAGTTGCTTCTATGGAAGTGCTTAACGACGTAAACCCCGTATTCAAATCGCAATTGGACGGTGCGTGCAAAGACGCAGATACGTTGAATCCGCTTGTTGACGAACTCATTAAAGCGAGTAATTCGGGTAAGGGTTTCAAAGCTCGTATGGCTGACGTTATATTAGCATATATCATCGGAAGTCCGGCATTTGTCGATTCCGTTCGTATGAAAGCGATTGACGCTATGAGTGGAAAAGTATCTGAAGCCGGTCACACATTATATGTGTCCAGCACTGCGATACATAAAGCCCGTGCTGAAATGGCTCCTGTAACAACAATGCTTGAAGAAGCCCAAAAAGAGTCCGCTAAAGTCGAAACTCTCGACGAATTAGTCGAACCCGCTGATTACGCGGTCGATATTTTTGGAATGAGTTTATACACACAAGGTCAGATAGACGATATGAAAGACCCGTTCAAAGCGTTGGCTGATGAAGCTGAAGCAACCAGTAAATTGTCCGAGGAAGAGCGTAAGAAAAAACGTCAATCTACTCGAGAACGTCTTGGTAAAAAACTTGACGAGGTTCGTAAAGCCAACAACAAACGTATAAACGATATTAAAAAAATGATATTGGATGAAAATGCGACTGCTGTTGAAATTGAAACTCTCGGTAACGAACTTGAATTAAGAACTCAATTACATGACGAACTTCTCAAAAAGAAACTTGATTATAATCGAATCGCGGATTTGGAATACAGATTGTGCGATTGGTGGGGTAAAGCCAAACTCGAACAAATACTAATAGCGACAATCTTTCAAAAAACACTCGCTGAAACCACGCGTTACAAAATTAAAGACCTCAAAGACCCAACTATCCGAGCTGAAGTCCTTACTCAATTTGCCTCGAGAGCTCGCACTTATAAATATTTCTCAATGTTATCGTCACCCGCGACATGGTTTAGAAATATTGCAACAAACTCTCTTGCTAAATTGAACGATTCGATGGCGATTATGGTATCGACACTTTTCGATAAAATTTCACCGAACACGCCAGCGGGAGAATACAAGTACGGCGTGTATGCAAAAGAATCTACCGCAGTCAAAGAATATTTTGATGACGCCTTTGTTAAAAACGGGCGTGTAGCATATATATTCAGACAAAATGCGATTGATCAAAACAAATATGCGACCGCTTTGGACGGCTCTGGAAAACCATATACCAATGTTGAAATAAAGCGGCGAGTTGATGTTGAATTGACGTTTGGAAATGGCAAGCTCGGAAAAGTATTAAAGAAATGGAATAGAGCAATCGACTTTTTCTTAAATGCTGGAGACACTATGTTTGTTCAACGTGATTTTTGTAAATATCTCAAAAATATGTTTGAGTTAAATATTTCAAAAATATACGCTGAAATAAAAGCAGATCCTACTCTTAAAGACAGTATTCCCGATATGACTGCTGAAGAATTAAATAGTGATAACGGTAAACGAGCGGTTCTCGACCACATTCCTGAAGACACGTTAGCAATATTTATCGATAAGGCTTTGGCAATATCTGCCAAAACGTATTTCAAAAATTCCAATAAAGTTACTGAATTTTTCCAATATGTTGGTAGAAAGTATCCGGGATTCAACTTCTTAGCGTCAATTATGGTTACGCCATTCGCACGAGTTAGTACGAATATTATTACGACGATTCTCGATTATTCACCGCTTGGGTTTTTGAATTTTGCAAAAATGAAAGCTCAAGATAGGGGATGGATTAAGGCGGAATTAAGTAATATCGAGAAAGCATTCCGTAAATCTGACGAAATCAGAGTTTTGGGTAAAGCTGCTACAGGCACAGCAATGATGCTCATAGGAATGGTGTTAGGGGCTTTAGGTTGGATAACACTGGATGATGACGACAATTGGGGCAGCGTTATAAAAATAGGCGATTTCAAACTCAGATTATCTGACTTATCACCTGCACTAACCCCGTTGACAATGGGTGCGGCAGCCATATCCTCGTCTAAGCAGGGTAAAGGATTCTTTAACGGATTATATAAAGACTTTTCAGACGCGACATTGTTCCAAACTTTTGATAATGCGTTTGAATACAACAGCTCTGTGACTGACTACTTCAAAAATTTAGCAGCAAATTACACGACTCAATACATTCCGTCGGTTATAAAAAATGTTGCTAAATGGGTAGATAATCGTAAATTACAAAAGGACTCTAATTGGTTTGTAAATTATTTCCAAACTATCGCTGAGAATATCCCCGGTTTAAGTTACGCAGTTCCTGCCAAAGTGAACGCGTATACAGGAGATTTTGAACGGCGATATGGTGTTCCGGTTATCGGAGCGTTGGTAAATACAGTATCACCAATTAAAATTTCCATTAAACCTAAATCTGAAGTTGAAAAAGCTTTCAAAGAAGCTGGTATAAAAGCAGGTAGTGCCACCGGTACAATAACCATCGACGGCGAAAAGTACAAAATTAAAGCTTGGCAATTGCAAGATTTACGAACTGTTAAAGCTCGTTGGTTAGCCGCTAAAACAAAAGAACTTATCTCTTCGGGCGAGTATAAGAGCTTGAGTAAAAAAGCTAAACAAAAGAAACTTCGTGCGTTGAACTCTAAAGCTACGAACTATGCGAAAAACTGGTATAAAGAAAAGTATCTCTGAGAAACTTAAAGGGTGTTGGCGTTGGCTAAAAACCAACGTCTTCACCAAAGATATGTTTATCTGGATACTTTTGGCAGAATTTATATTCTGGTTGCCCGTGATAGTTTGTGTGTTACTTGCGTGGATTGTCAATCCTTGGTATTGGACGGCTGTGTCCGCGATAATTGTATTTTGGTCTGCACCGTTCACACCGGCTATGCCAATACAATTCGCTCTCGCAGGCGTATTAAAAGCGTTATATAATAAACGCAAAAAGAAAAAGCAGGACAATTAAGTCCTGCTTTTTGTTTATATTTTTATTATATCGGTGAATGTAACCATACCGTCTGTACGAGTTCTACGCTGTGCTATGTTTAGCACGGACGGTCTCGTATCTGTGAGCTTATATCCACCACGCTCGCCATACCCGCCGTATTTTACAAAACTATTGGTATTGAAAAAAGTTCTATTTTTCAATTCAGCCTTACCGCTCCTGGTATTAAATACCACAATCGGTTTGGTGTAATTTATTGTAGCGTGAGTATGAGAATGTAAATACAAATCTGCGTTTGCTACGATACCGCCCATACTTTCGAGAGCGTTCGCCGTAGCACCCATTGTGCGACCACCTGAATTGGAGCCGTGAGTTCCATACACAATATAATGTAATCTACGATTGTCGTGACCGTACGAACAACCCCATTGTATATCCAAAATATATGTGTTATCCGTATATCTTCCCGAGTCAATGAGTCCGAGCTTTAGAGCTACGTATCTGAGTGGGTCTATACCACTTAAAACGCTCGTTCTGTACTCGTGGTTCCCTTGTGTCATAATCAATATTTTGTCTTTTATAGGCGTCAATAAATCGATTAAGAGGTCTTGTTCGTTCTCAATCGTCATCGTCTCCCGATATGAATCGGACTTCGACGTCTTCAAAGCGTTATTGATTAAATCACCGTTGAGAATCGTATAACAATCCGGGTTATCTCGTATGTACTGAATGGCTTCCTGAATACCGTGAAAATCACAGTATTCATCGCCAATGTGCATATCACCTAACGGAAGTATCTGAAAATGCGTTTTCGCCCCGATGTCTATTGATTTTACAATCATATTTTAATCAGTTCCTTAATTTTATTTTTTGCGAATTGAATATACCAATCATAATCAATATCCTTTGGTAGTTCGGTTATTACGTCATTCACCAACTCACAGTGTTCCGGTATTTCAGCAGTCTTGTCCAATCTACCAAACGGAAGTCCTGTAATTGATTCAAAAGCACCTTTGCGTTTTTCCCACTTATCTAATTCTCTGAAATATTTACGCCACACAGAATCAGAATCTTTGTCAGTAGGCATTTTCGGTTTTGCAGGTTGCTCATTTTTATATTTGTAGATAGTTCCTTTAGAATGGTCTTTGGTTGCCACAACTCTGTTGACCCTATTTGCGTCAACATACACTTTACCAATCTCATATACCGTCGCGTTATAACTTCTACCTGTTTTCGTCGTGAAGCAGAAATCCATGGGATTTGTACCAGCGTGAATGGTATCTTCAACCGAGATTCCTTTCGTGTAGAAATTTAAGATTGCCAAATGTGTGATGGGAGCGTTTAAGTTTACCAAGTCTCTGTCTTCGTCGGCTTGGTTGCTCCATTTACCCTTTAATTTATAGGGCTTGTGGTCGTCACCTGTTAATTCTATATAATTATTTACGTCTCGTTGGAACATTCCCGCCACATAATCGAATTCCATCGAGAGTTCTGTAAGAGTTTCCCACTCGTTTACGAGTTTTTCAATTTCACAAATATATTGCTTTTTAACCTTAAGCATTATACCATCGGTGTTTAATTGAATGATTTTTACAGTCGGAACTTTCGTATACAAATTATTGGCTAATGCTGTCAATAATATTTGACCCAGATAGCACATAGTACCTGCCATATATGGGTCATACAAGGCGTTAAATTGGTTTTTCATGGCTCCGTACGTCGTGTTCAACACTAACTTCAACGCTTTTTGCTTCGCCTGACAAGAGTAGTAATATTCTGTTTTACCGTTGCGTTTTAATTCATTACTTGCTTCTTGTTTCCAATGTAGCCTGTATTCGTAAATGTCTTTGTACACCTTAACGCTTTCGCAACACCTCGATAACAAATTGAAGTGTATCAGCATATTTGGATAATAACTATTGACGTCTACATTTATCAGTTGCCAGTCTTCCTCGCTCATTGTGTATGTCGGCTTAACGTCATCCCAATCGGGATGCTTGTAAACCGAATGAACTCCCCCGACACCGAATATTACAGCATTGTCGAATAAAAATGTTTCTTTTTTGTCGTATGAGATTGTATCAAACATTCGCAATACCTCTTCGGGTAAAGCTCGTTCAACATAATCTTTAACTTTCTCAGGTAAGTGAAACTTATCGCTATCGTGAAATTTACGAGGTTTCGCTTTGAGAATTATTGCAGCCAACTTTGCATTGGTGCTTTTATAAGCCTGCATTACCGGAATGTCATACATTTCTGCAAGAACTTCTTTAGATTCTATATATGACTTTCGATATTCTTTAAGTTTGACAGTAGCCTCAACGTCGTGATGACAATATCTCAGAACTTCTTCTTTCTGAGCCTCTGTCGTAATTTTGTCGTCGAATGAAATTGTAGTTTCTCTAATATCCAATCCGATATTGGATTCAAATTCCTTCAACGAACCGAATCGCCAATCATCGAACAAATCAATAAAATTGAATTCATTCCAAAATTTATACGAGTTCAAAACATCGTCCGGGTTTTCTTCAATTATTGATTTGGATAATTTATATAATCTTTCGCAAGTTGCTCCCTTGAAAATCGCATACAATATCTTTAAGTCGTAATTCTTTATATTGAATCCGACCAAGATATTGCCGATTCTCAATTTATTTAATATATACTGAACGTCTTTATCGTCGCTGGTGAGGTCTTTTATAGGTTCATCGTCAACCTTATAACAAACACACCACCAGTTCGGAAAGACTTCAATATCGAAAGTTATCATAGACATCTCACAAACCTCATACATTGTCCGCCGCCTTGACCTGTCGTATTTCTACGTTCCATATCATATTTGCGGCATATATCAAGTTGGAATGTTGTCCTACTTACGGGTGTATACCCATTTTGTTTTGCATATTCACGATATTCAGAATACATAAATCCACAAGGCATCCTATCGATTGAATCACTATCGTATCCATTATCGATACAGAACAAAATTGACGACGCCTGATTGGCTTCCAAATATTGTGTTTTTATGATTTCACACGATGTGCAAGTGGATAAATCGCCTCGTTTTAACGCATTGTGAATCGCTTTAATCGCTTTGACAAACAGCCAATTGTAATCGTCTTTATTCAAATTATCGACGAACAACGGCTTCGGGTTTTCAATCGGTCTATTTATATCGATTATTCTTAAACGTCTTGAAAACCCTGTCGTATGATCGTTTACAGGAGGTAATTGATTTGTTGTGAATATCAATGTCGCGAAATTTGTAAGTTCACACGGCATCATAAACTTTCTATTTACGGTCATTGTTTCACCGGAGACGAGTTTTTTCAATATACTCGTATCTGTAAGACCTTTGAAGTTTATATCATCGCCGAGGTTTACAAGTTTGCCCGACAATTCATTTGTGAGATATTGTTCTTCCAAGTCGTTAAACGACAAGTGAGAAGTATTTTGCACACCCACGAGATTCTGAATGATTCGTAATAACGTCGATTTACCGGTGTTCCCTGTACCATATATCATATAGAACTTTTGGAATACCGACCTACGTAAGAAACAGTCACCCAACATCTCATACAGAACATTAACTTTTTCATAATCGTCGTTTGATATGAAGTGAATATATTCGTCCAAAGCGAACGATACTCGGGGATTGTCTTCCCAATCCCAATCAACATAATTCGTGTTATATTCGTTGGACGAATGCGGTTTCAAAGTCAGATTTGAAATATTTAAGATTCCGTTGTGTACACAGATTTCATCCCAATGAGCATTTAATTTACTCGGTTCGAGATACGTTTTGATTTTTACAAATTTGATAACTTCTTTTCGCTGAGCGTCAAACAAACGCTTGGCGTATCTTTCGTGTATGACACGCTCAAGCCATTTGTCGTCTCGCCTTTCATAATGTGTTCCCCCTTCGGGATATTCATATAATACGTCGTCGACTGTGATAAAAGTAAATTCCTCGCATATCATTTCAGCTAACATTTCGAGGTCGAATTTACCTTTACCTTTCTTACCCGACGACGGGATTTCGACCAAAGCAGCTCTTAAAACAGTTTGATTTAAGTCGTTTTCAGACAGAGGTGTCTTCAACAAATACTTGTTGATTAAACGAATCGCCATCGCTTTATCGCCATCGTCGATTTCCGAAGCATAATCTTTCAAATTCATAAAGTGTCTGAACAACGAATCGTTCCGAGACCCTTCGTCCATACCTACGAAATTGGTATCATTACGCAATTCACGAAGGGGAATAAGGTATGCAGGAATTTGTTGAATTAAGTCCGTAAGTCGAGTCCATTCTCTATCCGTATCATTTTCAGGCAAAATTATGTATCCACGTTCAGCGGCTCGGGTATCTATCGAAATTCCCAACGCACACATTTTCGCTACAACTTGTTGGTTAAAGGACGACGTCCTAAATATAAAGTGTGCTCCGTGTAGTCCACGATTAACACAACAGTTGACATTTTCACCTTCTACGATACGAATAACAGCGTCAGCGGCTGCTTTATTATCTATATCTACAACGATGAATCCTCGAGGAATAACCCATCCAACACGTCCGCTCCAATCTTTCAAGTCATCGAACGAACATATTTGCCGGGATATTGGAGCTTTCGCGGCTTGATATAATTCGCGGTCGGTACCGACATACTGTTCGTGTATTTTTCGATACTGTGAATCTGGAAATATACGATTAAATTTTTCAAATTCAGGTGTCATTTCGCAAAGCCTCCTTTAAGAATTCATCAATTGATTGTTTGGTAGATATTGCCTTCCACACTTTTTCCTCGATTGTGTTTCGTGCAATATATATTGTATACGTTACAGGTTTGGTCTGACCTGTTCTGTAAATACGACCTTTCATTTGGTCGAAGTTTAAGAAAGAATAATCGTAATTGTAAAATATCATTTGGTTACAATATTGCAAATTCAATCCTTCGGATTGTGCAAATTGTACAAAAATTATTTGTTTATTCGGAAAATCGAACGGGTCAGTTGTCCAATCGTATTTCAAAGTTTTCAACTCTTCCAAATCTTTTTGGTAAAGATACACCACAATAACTCGCTCCGTTTCTTCCAACAAGTCTTGCAACTGCTCGTCTAACGCTCTTAGTTTTGGATTTTCTTTGAATTTATATACACCGCCGTCTGGGTCATATACAAACCCATTAGCCGCTTGGTGCATTTTATTTATCGTTTCAAGCGGTATCATAGTCTCCTTTCTTCCGTCAGGAAATTTCAAAATGCCGTTTGCGATTTCACGATATTTCGGCGTAACCATTCCGTCTATGTATATCAGATTCGTCGTTTGACCTTTCAAATCAACGCAATCTTCAAGTCGTTTTACAATCGACCATCTCGATATTCTTTCTATCAATTCGGGCAACAGCCCTCGTCTTGGAGCCAATAACAAATTGAACGCAAACCCACTCGCACTTTTCATTTGCTTTGTGTAATAATATTTTTGTACAAAATCATTATACGACATATCCGCAAATTCGGGAATTGCCATATGTTTGAAAATATTATATACGTCTGCGTAATTATTTGCCACCGGTGTTCCTGTGAGTCCAAATACGTATTTCGCCTTTTTACAAACAACTTCAAATCTACGAGAAGTTTTTGTAGTTTTACCCTTTAAGCGATGAACTTCGTCAAGCACAATATAATCATATTGTTGCTTTGCAAACGTCGGGTCTCTTGCAATTTTCTCATAATTCAGATAAGTTATTTGGTGTTGCGGAAGTTCGTATTCTTTTTGTGTAAGCCATACACCCATAAGAACCCGCTTAGGGGCGGCTATCAGAACTCTTCCACCCGGAAGTTTTTCCAACGCCGCCAAAGCAGTAAATGTTTTTCCTGTACCTATTTCAAAAAATAGGCACGCTTTTTTCTTTTCCAAGAGAAAATCTCGTCCTATCTCTTGATGTTGATACAAGTTAATCATTATTCATCAGTTGTCTTATGCAAATATCTTGGTCTTCTCTGTTGAGAACATCTTCGGTTACAATCTGTACGTCGTCGTGCAACGCCGCAAGATATGTACCGATTATCATTGGTATATCTTTCTTTTTCTTGTTGGGGAACACAATCAAACGAATGTTGTATTCGTTGAGAAACTCAGCGAATTTCACAGGCGTTTCATTTTCCAAATCTTTGGAACGGGTCAATACAATCGACGGATTCGCTTTTATGTATTTTCTAAAATCATAATTTTTGAAGTCCGTGCATTTTATGACCGTATAATTTGTGTTTATACGCCACATTGCGTTGCCCAAATCAGTAAAGAAATCGTCACTTACTATTAGTATATTTTTCATTTAAGCCTCCTATGACTCGTTTAACATCGTCAACGTTATCTGTTAATATGTATATCCCACCGGCTTTTTCTATATTTTCCTGATGGATTTTCTGTTGTTCTGACTGGTTGTTGAGTTTTCCCGGAGCTTTTGTCTCGATACCAATAAAGTATCCCTTATAACACGATATTATGTCAGGAATACCCGGCTCTTGAAAGTTAGAGCCGTGTATCTTGACAAAATACGCACCTATCTCAGAAAGGAACTTCTTCACTCGAGTTTCTATCACTTTCTCTCGCAAAGTCAGTTACCTCGAAATATTTAGATTCAATTTCTTCGCCCGTCGCAGGGTCAATCGACGGTGCTTTACGCTTAACAGTCGCTACAAAACGTTTACCTACGGCTGTCTTAGCCAAGTCTTCGGGGTCGAGCAAACTGTTTACTTCAAAACCGAGAATTGTCATAAACTTTTTATAACGCCACAAACTCTTTTCCGTAAGATAAAACGACGTATCTATGGACGCTCCGTCATCGGCAACACAAGTAAACTTTATGAACGGAGTACCTTTGAACTCCGACGTGCCTGTCGAATAACTTCTGATGGTTACAGGATAGAACCCTTCAGAATCAATGTAACTACGCATTTCAACTTTACTAAAATCAATTTTTTCCATTTTTAATTCCTTTTAATTTTATTCGTCATCGCTAACGCCGATACCGCTTTCAATTACGTTCGCTTTATCGACGGGTTTGCCAGTCTTTACAGCCTCAATATCGCTGTATGTACAATTCGTGAGATACAAACCCACATCCATTTTCTTACCTAAGGTTCTAAGTTTCGTATCAATGTTCGGATGGGCTCCAAGATACGCTACAAATTCAACCGTCGGGTCTTTATCACCGTTCTTTACGGTTTTACGAGCACAATACACAACATTCGACGCCCTTTCCAAGAGTATCTTGCCGTTGTTTTTGGTCATTTTCGGTATGATATATGGTTCGCTTTCACCTGTCAACGCGTCGTCTGACGTGTCGGTTTTAACGTGACATATCAAAACATATTCGACGTCGCCTTTCTCAGCCAAAGAAACAAACGCGTCACGCATTGCTCTCATAGCGTCACCGATACGACTTCTGTCGTCGAAGTTTAACGCTCCCGTCGGTTTCGTCGCCGCAATCGTTGCTACCATGCTTTCTTCAATTGACGAATATGCGTCTACGACAACGGATTTGTAACCGTGGTGAGGATTTGCCGCAAGTTCTTTGAGCAACATCATCATTTTGGAATAAATCGTTCCGCTTTTATCGGGTTTAATCGTGATGACTTTTACGTCATCATCGCTATAACCTTTCAAAACAACACCACCGCCGTCTGAATCAATCGACACATACAACATCGGTTTCGGATAAGTACCTGCAAGTGTGGTTTTTCCCGAGCCCGGTTTCCCCATAATTACAGTAAGTTTGTTGTAAGGCATCGTACTGATACCTTTAACATAATCAAGCATCCCCATTAAGATTTTACCTCCGTATCTATAATTCTATCTGCTATATAAATATCGTGCGTTGTCACAGGAACGAACATACGTATGCCAGAAAACATACCATATAATCTTGTCGAGTGTTCTACGAACTGGTCGTGTGTCATTCCTGACAACTCTTCAAGTCTCTCGGTATCTTTGGAATGACAGAAATAAAAGTATACATCGTGTTTCTGACAAAACGCCGCAAACATTGCCAACTCATCGTCCGATATATCAAACAAATCGTCGCTGATAAAACTACCGTCGAATACGACGTTTGAACCGAAGTGTTCAATCCAATTCAAGTTAGCCATCATATTCCAAAACGAATCGTACCGTTCGTATACAATCGGTTCGAGTGCTCCGCTTTTATCGAAACTCAAATCGTGGGCAACCTGTTTCGCAAGTGTCGTTCTTCCGCTTTTGTCAAAGCCGTCTACAAAAATTATCATATTAAAACATCTCCTTTACATTGTTTTACAAATTCACATCTCTCACACATAAAAGAATGTTTGCATAAAACATATTCTTTCTTCATATCTATTATAACGTTTTGGATATTTTCGGCAACGCTAACTGCCAACTTCGTAGGAACACTCGTCCGAACACCTTTTACAAATACAAAGTATTTCAATTGTTCTAAGACATCTGTATAATCTTCGGGATTGAGTCCGTTCTCTCGTATCGCTTCGAGATACAATTCATAAGTTGTTGAAGCGAGTGCTGCTTTTGATAGCCCGCCGCTTTTCAAAATCTTTGGTTTTGTTATACCTTTCTTTGGAATAGACAAATATCCGACCTCGATGTATGCCAACGGAACATCAAATTCTTGTGAGAATAATATTGCATATAGCGTGAGTTGTTCGTCTAATCGCAATGAGTTATCAGTTCTCGGGGTGTTTGTGAATTTGTAATCCCAAAGCGTGTATTTATACGTCTTGGGGTTATATGTAACGAGGTCGATTACTCCAACCAAATCGAATGCTTTGGATTCGATTCTCAATTCTCGATATTTAATTTCTTCGTCGCCAATGTAATGGTCAATATCTTCTATGACTTTCTCGAAATAATTTTTCCACGACGGAATACCAAACGCGTCTTTCAATTCGCAATATTCGATTTCATCGGGTATCAAACCCGTTTCAAGGACTTTGTGAGCCATTGAACCAAATTGAAAATTCTCGTTTGTAGCCTGCAAGCCGTCTTTGTATATAAGTTCCCACTTACGCTGACAATCAAGATACGTGCTTATCTCACTGTGACTGAGCATCTCGTATAGCCTCCTTAATTGCCGCTTTTTCGGTCGTAATCGTTCTCGGTGATAACTCCATCGTCTTTGCAATATCGGCGTCTGTAAAACCTGCTAAAAGATATCCGAACACTTTCTTCTGTCGTTCGCTTAAACCTGTCGCGATATTTGTTATCGCAATATCAATATCACCCAACGACTCCTGCTTTATGAGAGTTTCGTCGTCTATCGGAATCGGAATGAATTTTTTCCGCATATCCAAGAAACGGTTTCTTATCCATACACCTGCCCGAAGTTTGAGAATTTCATCGGTATTTGTTTCACCGCGTTCTTTAAGTCTGTCGAATAATTTAATTACTGTGAGATAACCTTCCTGCACATAATCTTCATACTCGTCATAGTTCGGGCAATACTTGTGTGCCATAGACTCAATCAACGGCTTAAAATCTTCAATCGTCATACTAATTTTCTCCCACAAATCGGACAATAGTTTACGGGACACATTTTTCCGTTATAATACGCTTTTGTGCCAAGATATGCTATATCAAATACGCTTTCGCACTCTACGAATTCTTTATTGAATTCGAGCCACAACTTACAACATTTTTTATATCGTGTCATAATACCTCCGTGATTTTGAAAAATTCTGTATGTGAACCGACATCAACTTCAATATAGTCGGGATAGTGATTTTCCCGCCAATATGGGGGTTTGTAATCTTGGTCACTCAAAAAGTCCGATATAACCCGCCGAGCAGACTCCACACTTATAGCACACCCTATGAATTTGAGGTCGCCATGACTTGTCTGAAACTCAACATTATAAAGTTTAGTTTTTTCCATAATCATCTCCGTTTACTCAATGTTAATGTTATCATCGTGTTAGAAACAACCATTCCCAACAGATGAATTATTGTTTCCAATCGGGATATATTCTCCCACATAACTCTATATGCGAGAAACACGATAAAAAACATAAGCAGCAAAATTAAAGATACGTCTAATTCGTCAAGTTTTTTCATAGAAACCTCCTAATTTTATTTTGGTGGGAACGCCGAGACTCGAACTCGGACTTAGAGAGCCACAATCTCTCGTGCTAAAACCTTTACACTACAAACCCCGTATACACATCTTAGTCGTTGTTTACACAAACCCCTACTTGTCATTTTGTGATTGTTCGCGAATGGGATTACTTATCCATAAGTTTTTGATTTTTAGGCTCACCACGATGAGTCACGACACTCAACTATATCATTGCAATGATACAGCCGTTCCTATTGATGTGTTTGATTTACAGATATAAATATCTGCACCCAGCGGTCAATATGCCGTCGCATATTCCAACTCATACGAGCCACCGCACAGCGACCATCCGTACGGTGTTTTTGGAGCCGGTAACAGGACTCGAACCTGCGACTTGCGGTTTACAAATCCGCCGCTCTACCAACTGAGTTATACCGGCATTCATCGGGTTGACAACGATATAATGATTATTATATAAATTTATTTCTGAAATAATTTTCAACCCGATTATAAATTATTAAATTTGGTTACGTATAGCCATAATAAGCAGCATTGCCATCGAACTCAATATTCCGACTACAATTCCTGCTATCGATAAACCTTTCTGTGTTTTATTTTCGTCGGCAGTAGACAATCCTACTATTCCGAGAATTGCTCCGATTAGACCGAGCCACCAGAATACGAATAAGGATACGCAGGACAATACTAACGATACAATCGCCCAAGCCATATAAACACCTCCTATAATAATTTTGGCTACCGAGGCGTGACTCGAACACGCAATACACAGAATCAAAATCTGTTGCCTTACCATTTGGCTACTCGGCAATGAACCCGCGATGAAGCGGGTATAAATAATAAACGATTGACTTACACTTTTTGGCAAACGCCGTTCAAATAACACTGACATTCTGTCAAAATGTTCAACACGTCGGTTAATACCCCGTAATCTTGATAACATCCTTTACCGATACCTTTCGAGCAAAGTTCGTCTATCGTATCGTGAAACAAATCACGGTCTTCGGGTGTTGTGTAGTTTGCTAAAATTTTCAAAATGTTATCTGTAAAATTTGTCATTTGATTACTCCTTTTCTACTTCGATAAGAACCTTGTTGAGTTCAATTCTAACGCGTTTGAAATCGCTTTTCTTGTAAATTTTGCCGTCGTTTCGAACTATTTTCTTCTTATAGTCCGAAAGCCCGTCAAACCACGACCAATAAGCGTTTGTACCCATATTGAGATTATTCATCTGCGGTTTTAATTCTCTAATAAAGATGTTATTCGCCAATTCGTTTGCTGCGGTCATGTTAATTAAACGCTCCGAAAGGTAGTTCGCATAAAGTTGTTTATCCATATATTTAATTCTCACTCCCGTTCATAATATAATTGTGAATATCATCGTTTTGCAACTCCTTAAAAACTTTTTAATTCCGGTTTTATCGAACCTGCACGATAAATAATTATCTTTATCTTTAAGTCGTTTTCGTCGATAAACTGTTGCAACTCGTCAACATCGACCGAACCATCTTCTATAAGCCAGTATTGCCATTTTACAGTTTTAGGTGTTTTCATCCTTTATTTCCACTCCTTCGTTTATATTTATATATCCGTATGCGTCTGCCATTTTTGCAAAATCGCCACCGTCGAGTACTGTTGTTCGGGCATACACACCTTTCAGTAAAGGCTGTTGAACCCACATATTTGAGTCATTTATTTGATAAGTAGGACGTTTATGAGTTCCGTATCCTCTATATTCACGGGCAGTAACAACACCTCCTATCGGTTTAGGCATACCACAAACACACCTTTTACAAATTACCACATCCCCTATTTTGAAATTGTAATGCTCTTTCATACTTCATTCCCCCAGCAATCCCAGCCATCAGCATACTCACGAGCGAACAATTCTATTTTGGTTTTATCGTCGCCCATTAAAGCGACAATTCTATCACGTACTTCTTTTGGTTTAGCACTATGCCTACCACGAGGAGCCATAACAATTTGTTTTACTGATTTGCAACTTCTTTTGGGGTGTCCACGAGTAGCCAACAAGCACAATTCGGCGTTACCGTTTACCCAATGACCTAAGCCTGAATAAATGCCTACACCGCTCGGATTTTGTTTAACCCAACAAAACGCACAGGTTTTATACTTAAAGCCCCACGCTTTGATTGTGTCTAACGCTTCTTGAAGTTTCGGCATTGTAGCCCACATAAACAGTATACTATCTTTTTTAGCAAGTTGTGGTATGGGCAACGCGTTCAATTCGTCTTGCGACATCTGTGGATACGGAGTTGCACCCATATCTGACCTACCACCGAGTTTGTCGTTATATGACCAAGGCGGGTCGGCGTAGATTATATCGTACTGTTTGTCTGTATTGTGAATGTCAATATACATCATACTCTCCTTTCTTATTCCAGCAATCTTTCGGGCAGGTAAAATGGTATCTTCGTTCGCATTTACTGCAAGGTAATTTGTTCCAATCTACTGTTATTGTTGTAATTGTGCCGTCTTTATTATGTCGCTTTATAGAGCGAATATCGGCGGTTTTGTTATTTCGTATATTCATACGGAATAGCCTCTGAAACGCTTGTTATTCGTATTATATCGTAAGTTTTACCATACGTTCTCATAAGTTCTTTGGTTGCCGATACAATCGAAGTGCTATCAATTAAAACTTGTTTGTGATACTCGGCAGAGTTGTGCCGATAGAAAAAACCTACGTGATATAAATATGATTTCTTAATTTTACTCATAACTATAAAAAATACACGCCCTGCTATCGTGTACAGAGCGTGTGTTTAATTAAAATCAGTCGTCCAACAGACTGTGTAAGGCTGCGAGTAGAACGATTTTGCCAAGCGTTTTACTGTAATCGGGAGTATCTTCGCAATTTTCGCAATCAGGCATAACGTCGACTTTCGTAAGTTCAGTCGGCGAATAGTTGCGTCCGTTATCTTTCAAACTCATTTTACCGCTCGACGGATAATATCTGCGGGCTACGAGAGTGAGAGGGTCGTCGTTATTTATGATTTTAACGAGATTGCCGTCTTCACGTTTGGCAATGTCGCCTACCGCAAAATACGGTGCTACAAAATCTGGCGATACATAAACACCCTTCGATTTAGCACTCATTTTACCCGTAGACGGATAATATCTACGAATATATAAATCCTTAATATATCCGTCGTCATCGATTGACCTAACCTTACCGATGTAACCCTTAGTGCGGATTTCATCATAATCCTTAACAAAAACTACAACATCATCAATTTTACTCGTTTTTAATATCTCCTTTATGTTTTATAAATAACTCTCTTATGTAGCGGAATAAATCACGATAACCTGAAAATTTATTCAGATAAACCCACTCCCTAATCGAGTTGTTGCCAAAATAATTGAATAATAAGCCACTGTCGCCGTCATAAATATAGATGTAATTTTTGCCATAATGACAATCGAACTCATCTTCCATAATAGCCGCCGCAGCGTTTATACGAGGTAATGTAAATTCGTCAGACTTCATCGTTCACCCATTTTATATACGGAGTACCGTACCCACACGAAGGGTTGTACTCGTATTCTATTATATAACACATTCCGTCGAACGTGAAAGTGCCATAATAATCATGCTTCATTAAAAATTTAATGAATTTTCCAAGTTCGGCGTCTGTTATTTCGTCAGCCTTAAAGGCTATCTCGTTTACTTTTACCATATCACACCGTCAAATACATATTACATTCTTTGCACCGTCTGCAATCACAGCACCACGAGCAATCGCCGTATACCGTATACGGGCAAGTTTCTTTGGTGAAGTCGTAGACGTTATCTTTTTCGTTCCACATATTCTCATATTTGATATAATCGTCGTCAATCATATCATCCCACTCGTGTCCGTAATAATCTTCCCAATCTTTTTCGGTGATTGCCGGGAACGATTTGGCACGAGAATAATCTATCGTGTACGAGTAATTCGAGTACATACAACCGTCGGTGTCCGATATGAAGTCGCCAATCAATTCGCAATGACCATCTCCCGAAAGTATTGCGAGTTTGTTATGTACGCCAATCAGGTTCGCAATGAGTTTGCGTTTGGAGGCGTCGGTGTACCAATCTTTGCGGTCGGCTATCAACGATAGATAATCAAGTACGAACGACATCGTGTCGTTGCGGTCTAACGCTTTATAATCGCTCGTAAAATCGATAATTCCGTTGTGAGCGACACCGACATCAGCCACCGACCTTAACTGTCGTAAATCATCCAATCTGTCGCTTACAGGATACGGATGAGTGATTGTCGGATTGATACCCGCTTGTGTACTTATACGGAAGTGCATAACGCACGGTATATTGTCGCCGTATTTTTTACGAGTTTTTCCAAGGTCGTCCCAAAATTCTTTGAATTTCATAAACCCTTTGCGAATTATGACCTTGCCGTTCACGGCATACATATAACCCGCTCCGTCGTCGTTATTTGAAAAGCAGTTTTTGAGAATGTCCTTTTTGGGAAAGTTGCTCGTATTCGGTTTATAAACTATTATGCACATTATATAATCTCCTTATAATCTTTATTTATTCTTTTATATGATATTTTGTTTTCTTTTTCGTTATAAAAAATATGTGTTTTTTCTAACTCGAAAAATCGGCTATCGACAGTCCACCAACACGACGGGTTGTCGCATTCGTTGTTGTCGTCGACAAGTGCGACCCTAACGTGTATACCGTCAGTAACACCCACAACCACACATCTCGTGCCTTCTCGTGTATATACATATTCTTTACTCGCCTGCGGCAAACCTACTATAATATCTCCGACTTCAAACACGAATTAAATTCTCCTTATCTTCAAAATATCCGAACTTATTGAGTTCGGGGTTGTAGTAATAATTATCCTTGTACAACTCAAAATAATTAGGGTTTACCCAATCCTGAAACCCCATATAACGGTTCGATTTATATATTTGTTTTACATCATCAGGTGTTGTCGGATGAAGTTTTATAACTTTGACGCATATGGCTCCGTCGTCGCTGATATTCAAAACTTTAACAATAGTCCATTGATTTGTTATACCGTACGGGCTTGTTTTAGTTCCTACAAGCAGGTCGCCTACTTTGAATTTGTTCATATTATACAACTCCTACGAAAGCGTTTCTACGTTTTATATACTCGATTGTGTCGGGTTTAAGTCCTTTTAAGAAGTTAGCGGGGTTCGTTATATCGTCGTCGCTCATTGTATTTGCGTTCATTGCCGTAGTCCAAAGGAAGTCGATGGTTGCCATAAAACTGTCGTAGTTAAGCGTACCACGCATAAGTCTGAACTCAACTGTATTCCTGTTAGTTAAGTTTACTGCGTGGTATCTGTCGCTGTGGTTGCCGTAATCCATATCAGCGGCTCTTTTCGCAAGTTCTGCAAACGTTAAGTCGCCCCATCCGTAAGTACTCGCCCAACTCGACATACCTTCTCTTGTTCTACGGCTTACCTTAACTATATCGTTGATATAATGCTCGTAAAAATATATGATACGGGCGATACCTTCTTGTGTCATTGCGGCACGGCTTATGTGCATATGTAACCCGCAACATTTTGCATCGTGAGAGCGATAACCGTGGTCGCGAATACATTTAAGAATATCACGCCACGGCAGTTTGAGAAACTCGTCCATCGTGTGCGGTTGAGTTATAATCTCTACGCCTTCGCCTATGGAGCCGTCGTGCATATAATATGCGTGGTCGTTTAATACACCTGAAAGTTCTTCGGCAAGTTCGGACGGATAGCAATCGGGGTCTGCGTTATCACCCGACACTTCGAGTTCTATACCGAAGCCTTTGAATATCTCACCATCTTTTATAGCGGGGAAATATTTTATAGCGGGGTTGTGATGATAATCTCGTATAATTTCATCATCGTCATCATGGCGTTCATCATAGCAATCCTCACAATACCACTCGTCGTCGTCCTCATCATACCGCATATTATCGGTATAGAATACCTCACCACAATTAGCACACGTTGCAATAACACCGTCATCAAACATTTGGTCGTAACAACGGTCATCGAGCGTCCTGTCAAGACCTTCGTAATAATTTATGCAGGTACACTCATGCGAATATGTATTACCACATTCATCACACGTAATAGTGCGATACTCGTAGCAGTAGTCGCACCATTCTACGGTGTAACCATCCGTGTCGATAACATCGTGCATATTATCCACTTTCTCAACTTTGCCGCAATTCTCGCATATAAAGTAGTCGTCGCTGTTCTCGACACAATCTCTATGATATGCGACACCGTCGCAATCGTAGACAACATCATCATTCTCGCCTATAAATTTACCACAAATAGCACATCTTTTAACCGACATATCTAACATACTCCTTTACTATTGAAAATTTATTTTCAGAGTTAAAAACTCTGTCGTTCTTAACATATACAGTCGTTGTATCGTCGTCCATCTCGGCAGCCAAAGTTGTTATATCCGTCGGGGTGGTCGTATCTTCTATTGTTATATCTCCCGTGAGAGAGCCTTTTATTATAGTATAATGTTTCTCAACATATCTGTTGTCAAGGTAACGCATTGAGTTCGGTATATTGTTGCGGGTTTTGCGATATTCTCTTACCTGCGTTATTTTACCCGTCCTATCCATAATATAATCGTCGTCGTCAAACACACGGTATTTTTGACCGTGCCGCAAAATGCGTATATCCGCAACGTTGTCGTAGGTAGGTATATCGTTTATATCGAATACAAACCGGTTGATTATTTTACCTTTATCGTCGAGTAAGATATAGTCGTCGCCGAGCCTTAACTGCGGGAATTTTTGTAACACGGGTGATATAGTATATTCCGTCCAATCAGCCGTGTACGGCTCAATCTGCCATCCGTTTTGTGTGAGATAGTATACCGAATTATCGACACGACACGCTAAATTATATTTGAATATATTTTTAACGTACGTGCCGTTTTTAGCCAACAATTCTTCGATAGGCGGTGCTTTATAATGTTCTACAACTTCTACAAAGTTGTCCGCTACCGTCCAAATGTCGCTTATACTGTCGAGCGAGGCTTTATCTATCGGTCGCGAGAGTTTGAGCGTCCACATACCGTGATATGTGTCTATATCAGACACAATTGCCGTCGTGCCTATCCACTTATCCATTAAGTTATTCCACGTCATTTTGGTTTTGTGGGCGTATCCTAACGTTATCTTTTCATATCCTTGCCTTTCGAGTTCTTCGTGGTCTACAATGCGTACAATGTCGCCCAATTTTACTTTGCATTCTTCCATATAAATGTATTATACCTCCAAATCTGTTAGTATGACTAATTTATCGTCTTTTGTATATGGTGTATACTCCGTCGCAAAGCGGCTATCAAACTCGCTGTGTAGCGGTGCATATTTATGCGTATGAGGGTTTTCCCGCATTAAATGATATTGTGCGGGTCTACCCTTATATAAGTTTGTTAAAGGTGCATCCCAAGTATCGGTCGCAGAAAATAACGCAACCCGTGTATTGTTGCGTTCTTCTTCCGTGGGAAATAACGTGGTGAGTTGAGAGATTAACTCGCTAACTGTGATTGCTTGTTTCATCTTATTCCTTCCTTTGTCATTATTGTTTCTACTTTTATCGTCGGATATTTATCTCGTTCGCCAATATCAACGGGTACAATATAACCTGCAAGTAGTTCATAACATACGTCAGGTTTTATTAAAGTGCCGTCAACCTTTACGGCGATGACGTTTGATACCTTGCGGTCGCTATCACGTTCTGCAAGTATAAGAAACGACCCTTCAACACCCCTTGCCTTCGACCACGAGTGTACACCCCCGAAAGCCATTGTATGAGATTTTAAGGCTGTTGCGACGGAATTATCGGCAATTGCTATTGCAAGTGAGTTGGTTTCGGTAGCAACGGCTTGTGATTTTCTACCGTTTGCGATAGCAATCGATTGATAACCGTTTGCGATAGCAATATCGCATACTTGTTCGGCGTGTACCAAGTCAAAATGTTTGTCTGTTTTTATAGTTTCGTAAGGCATTTTTTGGTGTCGCTCCTTTTTTGTGTGAAAATTAGGAATTATTCTTAAAGTTGAAGAAAAATTTCAACTTTTTGAAAAAGTTTCAATAAAAATTTCAATTTTGCAATTATTTTTTAGGATAATGGTGGGATAAATTATTAGCAAAAATGCGATTTTTGCTAATATTTATACTACGATAGGATAATTTTGTGTGAGAATGGGCGTTTTAACGATATTTCAATTACGAATTGTAATAAAGTTGAAATTTTTTGCAAAAAATCGTAAACTCTATATAAAAAATAAAAATAAAGTTTACGTATGAAAATTTTATACGAACTTGACCTTTTTTTTCTTCAACTTTGAAATTTTCACATAAAAATAGTAATAAATAATAAAAAATATAAAGTTAAAGGGTAGTTAGAGTAGGGGTCAAAGTCGGACAGAATGTATAGTTTTAGTTAAAATCGTAGATAATATCGAGAATAATAAAACGTGCAAAAATGACCTTCAAAATTTCAAATCGAATTGAAGAAAAGTTGAAGATTTCACAGAATTTTCACAAAAACCTTCAACTTTTTTTGTGAAAATTGCAATTTTTGCACAGATTGTTCAATTTTGCGTAAAATCGCAGATAAAATGCGAGATTTTGCGAAATTGAATGAAATTTTAGTAAAAATAAACCCTAAAAATGCTTTGTTAGAGCAAATTTAGGGCTTAAAATTACTATGTATGAATAAATATAAATTGTGTGCAAGAAAGTATAAATATTATTCAAAATAGACCGATTTTACGTCGTACTTCGCGGAAATAAAACCGAAATATTCGAAATAATCGACGATGTTCGGAAAATCGATAGAGAGATAAAATTCTCCCGTATTTTTATCGATAACTTGAAGGTTTAAGATGGGGTTTTGACGAGAGAATTTTACAATTACAGGTACTTTTTTCATATTTTTGGCTCCTTATGCAAAGATTAAATTATCAAAATCGGGGTAAAAGCGAGCAATATCGCTTTCGGGAACTGCAACTTCGTTGGGAATATCGTACTCAATGTACGGGTTTTCCCTATCGTAAGCGAGCGTTTTGGTTGGAGTTTTGTCGTAAACGACAAGATGAGCATTTTGGTATTCAAATTCGTCGAAAATATCGAGCGTATCGACACGAGTGAGAGTGTTATTATTCATCGTCGTCATCTCCTGCATAGATATAATTCACACTTTTGTAGAAAAGTGCGTTCACTTCGTCGTAGACGAGAGATTTTTTCGTGGTTGCTTGTGTAATTTCAAAGCACGCCTTTGCGAGATTGACTACGAGAGCGTCAAAATCGACTTTTTTAGCCTGTTTTGCGGTAAGGTTGGACAGAATATCGACATTGCCCATTATAGCCTTGTAGGCTATTGTGTAGGGTTCTGTGTCGGATGCTTCGAGTGTGGTATCACGCAGACGGTCTACCGTAGACAAATGGTCATCCATCAAGTCGTGTATCGTTGCAGCATTTTTGAGAATAGTATATTGCATATAATTACCCCCTTGCGTATGAGAGCATAGTTTTGCGGCAGGGTTGTAAGGTTACAATTTCCGCAACGGGTGAGTTTTCCCACAAGATTGCTACGAATTTATTCGTAGAGCCTAAAACGGTGCCTTTGACGTTGCCTTTTTTGGCTTCTTTGGTTTTGAGATTATACGACAATTTAGTCGTAGGGCTTTGTTCGTGGTCAAGACGATAAAATTTATTCATACATATAACTCCTTATAGTTATAATTATACCCTTAAAACGAGTTAAGGGCATAAGTATAACTATAAGATATAATAATATCTTATAGTTAAGATTTGATGTATTAAAAAAGGGGTCTTTCACGCGACCCCTTTAATAATATAACTGTTACTTATATAATACCAGTTTCCCACTATTACTAAATCTACATATATATGGACATCCATATATACGCTAACTTACAATAATAGAAGGTCGCCTTCTATCGCTGTATTAAGCGGTACCGTTTCTTATGAAACCGTGCTAAAATAATAGGTTTTCTTAGTTTTTATTGTCGGGAAAAACAACCATTGTAAAAACCGTATAAATATCACATCTTGTCATAGATATATATTTATATTATAGCGTGCTATGAGTGCGACTACGCTACCCAAATAGCACTTTGATAGGTTTTTGCGATATAGTAGACTATATCGACAGTTAGCCTATGCTATGTAATTAACCGTGTAGTCGCATTTACGATGCTACATTATGTATAACGGCATAGATGTCTATGTTTTACCCGTTATACGTTATCCCAAAACGATTACGTCATGTTTACCTTTTTTCGGGGCGGGTTTCCCGTCATCCGTTCACGTCAACCCGTAGTCGGTGGGTCGACGTTATTAAAATAACGGCGGGGCGGATAAACTACTATACATCACAACGGTTGACGGCGGTTGACTTGTCGGGGGTCGTGTAAACACGATGATGCCCGACCCGCTTGTCGTGAGAGTGAGTAGTTTATTGACTTGTCAATGTGCAACACAACGCAACGGCGTTGTAGTGGTCGTAAGTCGTTCGGCTTACACTCTCGAAAAGTGGTGTTGCAACCTTGCTTTCGGTCGTGTTTTCGTTCGCCGTGGTCGGCTTACACTCTCGAAAAGTGGTGTAGCAACGGCGACGGTCGGCGAACCTTTTTGCGTTTGCGTGTGCTTGCGGGCGGTGTGTGTGTGTGTGTGTGTGTGTGTGTTGCGGTCGAACGGCAAAAAAAAAACGCCCCTAAGGGCGTTATGTGTACTTGCATTTAATGCAAGTAGTCGCTAAACGTTTCAAATATTCTTGACTTACAGTCAAGCACTGTTTCGAGAATATAGCCCCCGCATTTTTCGCAATCGGTTGCAAGTACGCTTATTTGCGTGTAAATTGCAAGCAATTTTTCACGCGGGCTACGCATACACATACGAGAGAGTTTTTTGAGCGTTTGATGTGTAAACATCAAGACTTTTTCGCTGTATTTTTGGTCGGTTTCCGAGTTATGCGTGTACGCATAGTTTGCTATCGCAAACTGTAAGTCGTTGATGTCGTAAACGACATGACCGAGAGCGTCAAGAAAACGGGGGAAAGAGGGGGTTATATAATTTTCTATATCGTGCATATTAGCACCTCCAAAAAGTTTTTCTACTACCGAAAAGTGGTGTTGCCTCGTGTGTGCATGCGTGTGTATGTGTGCTTGCGTGATGCTTGCGTGATGCCCGCTATGCGGGTAAACGCCCCTTGCGTTATGCGTGTTTTGTGTTTTTACGTAGAGAGTAAGTAATCACACCCCCACCCCCGCGTGCGTGTGCGGGTTTAGGCTTACTATTACACACCCATTTATTCCTAATTTCATTTCTCTTTTCCTTTCTCTCTCTCTAAAACATCACCCCTACCCCCTTAGTAAATCACACCCCCACCCGGTATAAAATTTTGCGAATTTTTCAATCCCAATCGTTTATATATAATGTATAGCAAAAACGACAAGGAGGAACCATAAATGAGCAGATACACACGGTATCAAAACCTTATTCGTCAACTTGGCAAGAACGAGGTTAAACTCTCCGATATTTTGGCTGATCCTATAACGCTCAACAATCCCTTATTCCCGATTATGGCTAATTCAGAGCTTTCTTATGATGAATTGGTTGTTCTCAGGCAATATGCAGAAGCTATTTATAACGGTTCTACCAAAGCTGCTGAGTTTATACGAGACGGCGGCGGTGAGAAACCCACTACAGGTATCGACTTTAACGATACCACAGCCGGTATTAAGGATATGTCCAAAGATGAGATTGAGGAAATACTGGCTAATCTTAACAATAATCTATGACGCCCACAACAACATACACAGACACAACCGAAAGACATGTCTCTAAGGAAGCTCTGCGGGAAGCTTTAACCTCCGAGCTTGCCCGCAGGGAGGCTTCCAAATCGTTACTTGGTTACAACGTCTACACTCAGCCGGGGTATATTCCGTCGCGCTTTCACAAATATTTGTGCGACACAATCGAGGAGTTTATGAATAGACCTCAGCCGAACGGGTTTGACATTCTGCTGCTGTCGACTCCACCTCAGCACGGTAAGAGCTCGACGGTGACGGAATCCCTCCCGGCATATTGGCTTGGGAAACACCCCGACAAAAAGTGGATGGTTGCGAGCTACAACACAGACTTCGCGTCTAACTTCGGGAGGAAAAACAGGCAGAAATGCCAGGCATTTAATAAAGATATTTTTGGCGACGACTTCAGACTTGAGGACTCGCCGTGCAACAACATTGAGTTCTATACACCCCAGGGTGGCGGCGTGTACTCTGCCGGTATTTTGGCTGGTTTGACGGGACACACGGCTGACTGCTTCCTCATAGACGACCCCATAAAGACGAGACAGGAGGCTGAGTCGTCTACCACAAAGGAGGCTATATGGGGCGAGTACCTGTCCTCGGTACGTACCAGAATTAAACCCGGCGGGAAACTCATAGTTATACAGACACGTTGGGCTGAGGACGACTTATTTGGTAGAATCGCACAGACAGAGAAAAACGTCACGGCAATAAATATCCCCTGTGAGTGCGAGGATCCCCTTACCGATCCCTTACATCGTAAACTTGGGGATGCTCTATGCCCTGAGATAGGACGTGGGAACGCGTGGCTCCAGAGCTTCAAGCAGGTTTATACCGGTAAACAGGGTCAGAGAGCGTGGACGTCGCTATATCAGGGACACCCGACGCAGCTTGAGGGCGACCTCATAAAGCGTGGCTGGTGGCACTTCTACGAGAGTCCGCCCGACGATATACCGTATAAAGTTATATCCGTAGACGCGGCATTTAAGGACAGTGACGAGAACGACTTCGTGGCAATTCAGGTCTGGGGTAAGAAGAACGGTAACTACTACCTCTTAGATTACCTTAAGGAACACTTGAACTTTGTGCAGACTGTGGCTGCTATACGGTCTAAGGCTCACGACTATCCCGACACTTGGTACATACTTATAGAAGATAAAGCCAACGGGTCGGCAATAATCAACGTGCTGAGTTCGGAGTTTGACAATATCGTGCCGGTAACGCCTAACGGCGGTAAAGAATCGCGTGTCAACGCGGTACTTCCCACCATAGAAGCCGGTAAAGTATGGCTTCCGCAGTATCAAGCATACTCCAGAGACTTCGTGGACTCGTGTGCGGCATTTCCTAACGGGGAACACGACGATGACGTCGACGCGATGTCACAGGCACTTAACAGGATGATATTTGTCGACGCAGACCTCGGCGAGGTTGAGACTAAAAGATACACTCACTGGACGGAAGATATGCTTCAGGACTATGAGAACGCTAATCCGGGACTCCAGAAGGAGTTATTGGACACGTGGGGATACCCACGCAACTATGATATATGACCTCTCCCCGTACGGGAGGGGTTTAACCATATCGCGACATAAGCGAGACTGGTATATATAGGTGACAGCGGGAGGTTTCTCGACGACCGCATACACCCGCACGTAGCCTGTTTTTGGTAGTTGCCCGAGAACTACACATAAAACTTACGTATGAAAGTCGAGATTAACACGGAACAGTATGACTGTACGGGAGGATTACTAAAAACAATGAAAGAAAGGACATTGAAAGAGTGGGATGAGCTTTATCATGACGCCGTGTCTAAACGAGCCTCGATCGACGAGCGTGTGAAACGCAGATACGAGCTTTATGCAGGCACAGACAGGGTACGCGACCTCCAGAGAGGTGGGTATTCCAAGAAAAAAGCTTATACGCTCCGCAATTTAACTTATGAGTTAATCGAGACACAGATTAACAACTCGATACCGCAACCGAAAGTGACGCCACGTAATCCGGCAGATATGGACTTAGCCTTAAACATAGAGGGTTATCTTAAAAATGAGACCGACCGCCTTGAGTTTGAGGTTATGAACGATGAAGCTGAGCGTGAGTGCCTCATACAAGGTACGGTATTTTATTATGTTGGTTGGGATAATTACGAGTCTACACCCATAACAGAGGGTGAGCTATGTGTCAAAGTGTATCCAATGCTTAACGTTTACCCCCAACCCGGCTGCAAAACACTCGACGACTGCGAGTACATATTCTGCAAAGACTTGGTGTCTGTAGACAGAATTCGCAAAATCTACGGTAAAACGATACCTGAGGGCGACGAGTTCCGCGGGATGAACACAATTATAACAGCTTGGTACCTTAACGAGAAGGGAAATATATCCCGGTTCGGATGGGTTGAGAACTCCGAGATAGTTGTGTTCGACGAGAGCGACTACGAACTCAGGAGATTCAGAGAATGTCACGACTGTGGCGAGAGAGTGCCGTTGGCGGACACTTGCCCTGTGTGTGGGTCTCACAAATTTACATATCGCACCGCCGAGACGGAAACATTGGATGATGATATAGTTAAGGTTACTGTCGGTGAGGACGGTCAGCCTCATGAACAAGTACTGGCATCGGCAGGTTCCGGTATTCCGTACTATAAAATCAGACACTTGCCGTTCGTCAGAAGGGTAAACATATCGTCCACCTCGTCGCTGTACGGCGTGTCAGACGCTGATATGTTGGAAAATGCACAGGAATCGTCCAACAAACTTCTTACTAAAATGCAGGAGAACGTGCTTAAAGGCGGCTCCATAGTAACTGTACCGACGGGATGTAACGTTCCGCAGGATGATGACACGTTGAAAGTTGTTAAAGTTAAAGACGTGAACCAGATGAGAGCTTTCTCGGTGAGTACGGTACAAGCGAGCATACAGCAAGAAGATATTCTGCAAGACAGAACCTATAACTTTGGTAGAAACGCAGTTGGTATTACCGACTCGTTCCAAGGAAAGAGAGACACTACCGCAGAAAGTGGTAAAGCCAAGGAAGTTGCCGCTGCTCAGTCGTCCGGTAGATTGGAATCGAAACGGAGAATGAAAGACGCTGCGTACGCCAATCTGTACGCTTTAATGTTTAAGTTCCTGTTGGCGTACTGCGACGAGTCCAGAATATACTCCAGAGTAGAACCCACCGGCGAGTATGTCGAGGGTAATTTCAACAGATATAACTTCATCGACGGTGAGCCGGGTAAGTTATATTATAATGATAGATTTTTGTTCTCGGTAGACAATGCGAGCAACTTGTCTACCAACAGAGAAGCTATGTGGAAGGAAACGTTAGCTAACTTCCAGTCCGGTACGTTCGGTAATCCCGCAGACCCGAAGAGCTTAATGCTTTTCTGGAATACGATGAAAGAATTGGGATATCCGTTGGCAAAACAAGCCCTTGCGTCACTCAGACAAAGAGCTCAGGAGTTGCCGATAGAAATGCAACAGGCGATTATGAACGACCCGAAGATGATGCAGTTGCTCCAAGAAAAACTCCAAGGAGGAGAAAATGCAAATACAGAACGGTAAAATTTATATTGCTCGTGGTGAGGAAACTACTTTCAGAGCGAAATTGTATATGAACGACGGAACTCCGTTCAGGATATTAAAGCAATCTACTCCGTATGAGAAGGAAGTATTTATTTTCACATTGAAGCGTACGCCGTATAAAAGAGATTCGGCGGACGACTCAGATATAATACTTAGATATACTATGACTGCATACGATACGGAGAACCCTAAAAACGAACATCTCCCTCTCTTGGAAAATATGCGTGTCGTAGCATTGAGCAATTCTCCGACTCCTTCGTCGACGGGTGAGTATACTCCTGCGAGTGCAGATGCTGCGAAAGTTACTACAAACTGCTTATATTCGTTCACGGGTAGTGATGGAGTTGTTACGTATTATTATCGAGTTGCTCCCGGTACAACGGACAAAACACTTGGTAAATACGTGTGCGACGTGGTATTTGTAATACCTACAGACGATACTAAAAATTTAACAGAGGATACCTACTACTATGCTTTAGACTGGGAATCGATTGTCGGAATGACCGGTGGCTATAAAAGTCGCAAAAAAGTTCCGTTGATACTTCCGTCAGAATTTATAATTGGAGGCAGTATTTATGATTGAGAGAGTTTATTACAGAGTAAAACTCGACGCGAATACATTTATATACACCCCGTACTTGTCGAATATCCCGACATCAATCACAGATATTCCGACAAACGTCACCTATGACACGACGGATGGTATCACATTAAAAACTATAGGGAAGTGGACATACGATAACAACGAGTCGAGTTTGGTTACTACAGAACGCGAGATACCGTTGAAAGCCGGCGAAGGTGTTACAATGGACGTTTCCGAAGACGGGAAATATGTGGTAATAAAAGTCGACCCGAAACGTGAAACGCATATCGGAACGAGTGTCCCGACAGATGATTATCCCGACTTATTCGTCAATACTGCGGACGACTCGCTTTCGTATAAAGCCCCTGACGGCAGTTGGAAACCGATAGCCGGTGGAGGCGGAGGTTCTGGTGGCGGACTCGTTGATGACGTTCTTATCAACGGCGTATCCATTGTAACAGATAAGACAGCTAATATACCGGTAGATTTGGGGACGGACGCAGATTCGAGCAACCCGATAGCGAATAAAGCTGTTGTGGCGGCTCTGAACGGTTTGAGTACTAATATCAACGACCATAAGAACAATAAAACTAATCCGCATAACGTAACAGCTGCTCAGCTTGGACTCGGTAACGTTAATACAGACCTCGCTGCTGTAGAAGGTGATATATCTGCACACAAAAAAGATACAGACAATCCTCATAATGTAACAGCTACTCAAATCGGGCTTGGTAATGTTAATAACACTTCCGATATGGATAAACCGGTTTCTTCACAACAGGCTGTCGCGATTAACGCTGTTGAAGACCAGATAATACTTCATAAGGATAACAAAAGTAACCCTCACGCGGTTACTGCAGCTCAAGTCGGGTTAGGTAACGTAAACAATACTTCCGACGCAAATAAGCCTGTTTCTACGGCACAGCAAGCCGCTTTAGACGAGAAGATTGATAAAATTGGCGGTACGTTCTCGGGAAATGTTACGATTCAAGGTAATCTAACCGTTAGCGGTACAACGACAACGGAATCTGAGAAACAGCTTGCTGTTAAAGAAAATGTAATCGTCACTAACGCAGATAAAGTAAATTTACAAACTTTGCTTTCCGGTCTTGCGATAAACAAGAACTCGTCCGCGACTTACGGTATAATGTACGACCCTGCGGACGATACGGTTAAATTCGGCGAAGGTACACTCAACGCAAATCGTAA
>ULYL01030907.1_pt1 | contig 47573 bp, 30 predicted proteins | sample 1962211 | NCBI WGS metagenome assembly ULYL01 (sample SAMEA4835864, study PRJEB28245) | human gut metagenome | biome: gut microbiome; material: fecal sample | place: Denmark | collected 2008
GACGTAAAACTCACTATTCCGCATTATATGGCGATGTTTTTATAAAACACGGTTATATTGCAGTCAATCGGGATTGGCGAAAAATTCAGGAAAAATACGGAAAAACGGCGCAGGGAAAACGAAAAAAATATTGCGTACAGTCGGGCGATAACATATATCCCGAAGGCGGGCGATTTCCGATTGCAGACAGTAATGTTACCTATCGGTCGCTTTTGAAAGCTTTTGCGCAGGCGAACATCCGTAATCCTATCTTGCCGATACGACGGCTGCGATTTAACGGACAACCTTATAAAAACAAATCAAAACCAAGGGCTGATCGAACAACAAGTAAAAACCGCGTGTGATGTGTTATTACAATAAAATATGAAAAGGGGAATTTAAGAAAAAAAATAATCAATTTTTATTTGAATATAATGCGAAGACAAATAACTACATACGAAAAAAATTTTAGTTCGTCGCTAATTTTCAATTGACTTTTATATTTTTTTTGAGTATAATATTATACGTTCCTTAATAGGAATGTATTTTTTTGACAGTGAGTTAGCGTAGGCTAACTAAAATAAAATGCCGTGTATCCCGATCTGGAAGGCGCGATAAATTCCGGTGGCGTATGCTTCGGAAGTGAGAGTGGATACAGAAACGAGAGATGAACGTGCGGAGAATTTAATTCGGGCATGAAAGGAGTACGTCATGAGCAAAGAATATAAGCATTGGAATACGGAAAAGAAACTGATTCCCGTGATGATACGAACGTATTGTCGCGGTAATCACAAAACGGAAAGGAAAGCGGAGGGCGTAAAAGGAAAGGAACTTTGTTCAAAATGCAAAGAACTGGCTGAATACGCAGCGTTCAGATTGGAAAAATGTCCGTTCAAGAGAAACAAGGGATTCTGCTCTTATTGCAAAATTCATTGCTACAAACCGGAATATCGTGCGGAGATGAAAGAAGTGATGAAATATTCCGGTCCGAAAATGCTTTTTTCGCATCCGATATTCGCGATGGCGCACGTAACGGCAATGATAAAATACAAAAAGCAGTTAAAAAAACAGGCAAAGAGGCAGTCGGACAAAAACGCGGGAGCGGAAAAGGTTCGGTCTGCGCAGACAAACGATCAAAAGAAGGACAAGGAGTAAGCAAATGATAGATAAAGAACTATTCAGACTGATCGGCGGCAATAAAAAATACATATTTATCGCCGTAGCGTTACAGGTACTCGGGCTCATCGCAAACGTTTCGATCACGGCAAGCGTATGTTATGGCGTGTATCTGTTATCGAAAAACGCGGAAGCGGTGCTATTTATTTATCCGCTGATCGGCGCGGTACTCGGAATCGCCGTAAGGTATACGTGTTCGCGCATTACGGGCGATATAAAAGATAAGTTGGGCAGAGGCGTGAAAAGGGACCTTCGGGAAAAAGTATATAATAAAATATTACGGCTCGGCGTAAAAACCACCGACGGAATGAGCATGGCGGGGCTGACGCAGGTATCCCTCGAAGGCGTGGAACAACTGGATATTTATTTTTCGAGTTATCTTCCGCAATTCTTCTTTGCCATGATTGCTCCCGTGGCGCTGTTTTTAATCTGCGTGTGGATCGACTGGAGAACGGCGCTTGTGCTTATCTGCTGTGTGCCGCTTATTCCCGTATCCATTGTTGCGGTGAGCAAATACGCGAAAAAAGTGTTCGCCAAATATTGGGGAAAATACACTTCGATGGGCGATAAGTTCCTCGACAGCGTGCAAGGCTTGAAAGAACTTAAAATTTTTCAGGCGGACGCCGCTCAACACGTTAAGATAAACGAAAGCGCGGAAGAATTTCGCGTAATCACGATGAAAGTTCTGGTAATGCAACTGGTAAGTATTACGATTATGGACCTGGTGGCGTACGGAGGCGCGGGGATCGGTATCGGTCTGGCGATTTGCGGCGCGGCGTTTTGGGGACTGAACCCGATAGCGGCGTTGTTCCTTTGCCTTGTATCGGTGGAATTTTTCCTGCCTCTCCGCGCGTTCGGATCGGCATTCCACGTGGCGATGAACGGTGTAAGCGCGGGCAAAAAGATCATCTCTCTTTTAAATACGCCCGATCCCGAATGGGGAACGGAAACGCTTGACGGCAACAAAGATATCAGGCTGGAAAACGTTACGTTCTCTTACGACGGAAAGCGAGAAGTGCTTAAAAACGTGAATATGACGTTCCCCGAAAGAGGAATGACGGCGATCGTGGGCGAAAGCGGTTGCGGCAAATCCACGGTGGTGAATATGCTGATCGGGGCGTTCCGCCCGCAGAAAGGAGAGGTGACCGTCGGCGGAAAAGCGGTTGAAAAACTTTCCCGCGAAAATTGGTATTCGCATCTTTCGGCGGTGAGTTACAACACGTATATCTTTAACGAAAGCGTGAGAGATAATTTTAAAATGGCGAAAGGAAACGTCTCGGACGAAGAAATTTTCGCCGCGCTCGAAAAGGTGAATCTGAAAGAGTTTATCGAAGAAAACGGCGGCCTGGATAAAGTGATTACCGAGGACGCCAACAATATTTCCGGCGGACAGAAACAACGCCTTGCGCTTGCGATCGCGCTTGTATCGGATAAAGATATTTACGTTTTCGACGAAGCGACGAGCAATATCGATATCGACAGCGAATCGATTATTATGAACAATATCAAAACGCTTTCCGGAAACAGGAGTGTTATCGTGATTTCGCATCGCCTTGCGAACGTTGTTCCGGCAGATAATATCTATTATATGGAAGACGGCGAAATCAAAGAAAGCGGTGCGCACGACGAACTGATGGCGGCGAATAAGGGCTATGCCCGTCTGTATAATACGCAGAAGACGCTGGAACAGGGCTACACGGAGGCGATAGCATGAGTACGCAGGAAAAGAAAAAAGAAAAGAAATATATCAGAAGAAGCGGCGCTAAAATAATGGCGAGCCTTGTGGTGCTTCTCGGCAGTTTGTCTTACATCATGATATTGGCGGTGATAAACGGCAGCCTTGGCTTTATCTCGGCGATGGGCGTAACGGTGTTCGGCGCGATGGGCGTTGCAAAGGCGCTCGGCGAGCAGATCGCGCTTTCCTACGGCTGGATCATCGGTCTTACGGTGGGGTGCGGGCTGATCCGCGGGCTGTTAAGATATATAGAGCAATACAGCAATCACTACATTGCGTTCAGATTGCTTGCGGCGTTCAGGGATAAAATCTTCGGCGCGCTTCGCGTGCTTTGCCCCGCAAAACTTGAAAGCAAGCAGAAAGGAAGCATCATCGCTATGATCACTTCCGATATCGAAACGCTTGAAGTTTTCTACGCGCATACAATTTCGCCCATCTGCATTGCCGTGCTTGTATCTACGACGGTGTTCCTGTTTGTAGGATTTGTTTCGAGTTGGTATCTCGCGCTTGTTGCGCTCGCGGGTTTCCTGTTTATCGGTATCGTCGTTCCGCTTATCTCTTCGGGCAGACTCAAAGAAAGCGGCGTGAAATACCGCGCGGAATTTTCTTCGTTTTCCGCATACTTCCTCGACAGCATCAAAGGGATCAAGGATATCGTGCTGAATAATGCGGGAGAAGAAAGAGAAGAAGAAGTGAATAAGCGCTCCGACGTGCTTTTAAAAGAAACAAAAAAGATGAAGCACAACATTACCCGCGCGGGGGCGGCGATCGAACTTACGGTGTCGGCGTTTATTCTTGCGGCGCTTGCCGTGGGAATCGTGCTGGTGAGAAACGATATGCTTTCCTTAGGCAGAATGATTATCGGTATGGTGACGGTGTTCTCTTCGTTCGGCCCCGTGATCGCGGTGGGAGGACTTCCCGGAAATCTTACGCAGACCTTTGCGAGCGGCGACAGAGTGCTGAATCTTCTTGCGGAAAAGCCTGCGGTGGAAGAAGTGAAAAACGGCAAGAATTTCGATTACGAAAATCTTAACGTAGAAGATTTGTCTTTCAGTTACGACGGGCAGACGGAAGTGCTGAACGATGTGAAAATGCATGCGGAAAAAGGCGAAATCATCGGTATCGTGGGCGAAAGCGGCTGCGGCAAATCCACTTTTTTGAAACTTCTGATGAGATTCTGGGAGAGAAGCGGCGGCGAGATCGATTACGACGATATCGACATCGATAAAATCAATACGGATTCGCTGCTTAAAAACGTAACCATGGTGTCGCAGACGACGTATTTATTTGAAGAGACGATAGAGGACAATCTTCGTATCGCGAAGCCCGACGCAACGCCGGAAGAAATCGAAAACGCCTGCAAAATGGCTGCCGTACATGATTTCATTATGACTTTGCCCGACGGTTACAAAACGCAGGTGACGGCGCTCGGCGATAATCTTTCCGCGGGCGAAAAGCAACGTATAGGTCTGGCGCGCGCGTTCCTCAGAGGCAGCGAACTGATTCTTCTCGACGAGCCTACAAGCAACGTAGACAGCATTAACGAAGGCATCATATTGAAAGCGTTGAAAGAACAAAAGAACAAAAAGAGCATTATTCTCGTTTCGCACAGAGAATCTACAATGGCGATTGCCGACAGGATTTACAAAGTGAAAGAAGGCAGAATGACGGAGGCTGTGTAATTTAATGGACGAACAAAAGAGAAACAATGATATAGAGGAAGCGGCTTCCGCACTGATCAAAAATGCGGAAGCGGATTCCGTAAGCCTCGGCGAAAAGCGGGAGCAAAAGAACGGGAACGGCGGAAATGCCGGAAAAGCACCTGAAAAAGCGCCCGGAAAAGAAGGAAAATTTTTTAAAAAATATAAAATAAAAGATATTGTGTTTCTGGCAATTATGACGGCGTGTACGCTGACGACAGGCGCGGTGATGCCGTTTGTGATTCAATTGCAGATTTTCGGGATCGTGCAACTGTGCCTCGGCCTTCAGTTTTCGATTTTTCCCGTGATCGGCATGATGAAAGTGAGAAAACCGGGCGCGCTGTTTTTGCAGTCGGTGTTTATGGCGGTATTTCTCGGGATGATGAATCCGCCGATGGTGATGATCGCGCTTTGCGGATTAGTTGCCGAGGCGGTGGCGATGCTGATTTTTCACGGCTATAAAAGCGACTGGGCATGCGTTGTTGCGGGTACGCTTTATTTGCCCATGACGCTTCCGTTTCTGTACGTTTACTACAAGTTTTTCCACACCGTAACGGATACCGGAGAAAACGCGCTGGCGGCTTTCCTTATGGGTGCGAATCCGTGGGTGGTGACGGGAATTTCCTGCGCGGTGGTAGCGATATGCTTCATCGGCTCGGTGATCGGCATGGTCGTTTCCCGCGAACTTAAAAAAGCCGGGGTTCTGAAAAAATGAGATTCATGTCTTTCAAAAAAAAGATATATCCCGTATTCGTTTTTATAACAAGCGTCTTTTTCGTTCTCTTCGGGCTCGTTATGGCGAGAAATAAAAACTGCGCATGGTTTCTTTTGGGCGCGTATATCTGGCTGTTCCTTTTCGGCGGTAAAAAAGGTTGTCTGCACATAATTTTTCCGTTTATCGTAACGGGCGGAATATTCGGCTGTATCTCGTATTTCGCTTACGGGCGGGATTTCGCTGCGGCTCTCGCGATGGTCAACAGACTCGGAGCGGTGTTTTTGGCGATCGCGCTCGGCATGAGTATTCAGCCGATCGATATGACGAGAAATTTATCCGCGCTGAAAGCGCCGAGAGGGTTAACGCTCGGCATGCTTATCGCCACTTCGTTTCCGCCCGTGCTGCGTGCCGAAAAACAAAGAGTGCGCGAAGCGATGAAAACTCGCGGCGCGGGAAGCGTGTTCAACCCGAAGATTTTTTACAGGGCTTTTCTGGTGCCGCTTGTAATGCGGCTTGTGAACATTTCGGATACATTGTCGCTTTCCGTGGAAACGCGCGGATTTTCGCTGGAAAAAACGCCGTATACGGTGTATAAAAAAGAGACCGTATGCATATCGGACGTGCTGTTTATTTTAGGAATAGCCGCGGGCGCGGTTTGTACGGTGGTGTTATGAACGCGATAGAACTTAAAAACGTTAATTTTTCCTACGACGGAAAAACGCAGATTCTCGGAAACGTAAATCTCACGCTTTCTTACGGCGAAGTGAATCTTATTGCCGGGCATTCGGGCGAAGGGAAAAGCACGCTTCTGTACATTATAAGCGGCATTATTCCGAATATCACGGACGGAAAACTTGCGGGAGAAGTGCTGATAAACGGCGAAAATATTCAAGGGAAACGACTCGGAGAAATATGTCGCAAAGTGGGCGTCGTTCTTCAGAATGCCGACGAGCAGATTATTCAGAAAACGGTAGAGGACGAGATTGCTTTCGGCTGCGAAAACCTGGCGTTTTCCCCTGAAAAAATCGGCAGGCAGATAGATACGGTCTGCCGCCTTATGAACCTCGATAAGTCATTGCAAAGTCGTAAACTTTCGGGCGGGCAGAAGCAAAGACTGATCACCGCTTCTACGCTTGCGATGGGGCAGAAAATCGTGATTCTGGACGAGCCGCTCGCGAATCTCGACACGGCGGGCGCGGAAATGCTGATGTCTACGCTGAAATCGCTTGCGAAAGCGGGCTATTGTATCGTAGTGATCGAACATCGCCTCGACGTGGTGCTTCCGTTCGTGGATAAAGTTTTTCACGTCGGCGGGAAACGGGTGCGCGAGATAAAAGACAAAGGAAGTTATCTTAAAGAGCAATCCGTGGAAATATCCGATTCCTGCGCCGTATTCTGCGGCGGACAGCCCGTATTTTCTCTTTCCGACGTAGCGTTTTCCGTGAAGGACCGCGTTATCCTGAACGGCGTCGCTTTCGATATTTTAAAAGGCTCGAGAACGGTGCTGTTCGGCGAAAACGGATGCGGAAAAACCACTTTGCTTCGGCTGATTTCCCGATTGGAAAAGCCGACCCGCGGCGTGATTTTGCAGAATATAAGCGGAAAATTCGGGCAAAAGAGCAAACAAAGCAAAAAATGGTATAAAAAAGTGGGCGTGGTGTATCAGAACCCAGATTATCAGTTGTTTATGCCCACGGTGGAAAAAGAGATTAAATTCGGCGCAAAATCGGATGAGTACGCCGACGAAATCGCCGAAAAATTCGGCGTAAAGCACTTGTACGTCCGTCATCCGCAATCGCTTTCCGAAGGGCAGAAACGCAGGGTTTCCATTGCCGCCGTCGTTGCCACCGCGCCCGAAGTGCTGATTCTGGACGAACCGACGGTGGGGCAAGATTATAAAGGTTTGTGCGAAATGACGGAAATACTCAATCGGATTCATGAAGAAACGAAAAATACCATGATCACCGTTACGCACGATAAACGTTGCGCCGCCGCGTTATGCGACAGGGCCGTGTGGATAAAAGACGGAAAAGTCCGTAAAACGGGAGGCAAAGAACTTGCGGAGGAGTTTTTCAAAGATCCGACGGGCAACGCAAAAAATTAGCCTCGGATAACTTTTGAAAAGTCCGTATCGATTTATTGACATCGATTGCGGATTGTGCTATAATCTTCTGAGTAAAAAATCGAAAGAACAGTAGGGCAAACGGTATATGCCGTTTGTAGCATTTTTCGGAATGCTACAAAAAACAGATTATCGGAAAACAACCGGTCGGGAGGCCGGTTATTAAAAGGTAATCAGTTAGCGTTTGCTAACTGCTGTAATTTTATGACACGTGGTTAGCGGAAACTAACTATCAAAAACATTGTGGCAAGGAGATTCAAATTGCTGTTACGTCTGAAAAACATAGGAAAAATATACGACAGCAACGATATTCTTACGATCGGTATCAGAGGCGTTAATCTCGATTTCGATTATAACGAGTTCGTGACGATAGAAGGGGAGAGCGGAAGCGGTAAGTCCACTCTTTTAAACGTTATCGCGGCGAACGACAGTTATGAAGAGGGCGAGTTGTACTTCAACGGCGCGGAAACTTCGCACTATTCGGAAACGGATTGGGAAAAGTACCGCGAGAAGAATATCGCGATGATTTTCCAGGATTTCAATATCATCGAAAACCTCACCGTGCTCGAAAACGTGGAACTTGCGTTGTTACGCGTAGAAGATAAAATCGAGCGGCGGAAAACGGCGGAAGATCTGATAGCGAAAGTGGGGCTTACGGCGCAGAAGAATCGCAAAGGCAGCAAACTTTCGGGCGGCGAAAAACAGCGTACCGTAATTGCGAGAGCGCTGGCGAAAGACAGCCCCGTTATCCTTGCGGACGAGCCTACGGGAAATCTCGACGTCAAGGCGAGCAAGGAAGTGGCTGCTCTTTTAAAGGCGGTATCCAAAGATAAACTGGTGATCGTGGTGACGCACAATCCCGAATTTTTCGTGGAATACGCCACAAGAAGAGTTACGATTTTCGACGGATCGGTGAAAGAAGATAAGGTAATCAGAAAGCCTCTGCCGAAAACAAGCGCGGATAAAGAAGAAATAAAAGCGGGAAAGTGGCAGAATTTCAAAAATACGATGCACATCGGCACGCTGAATTATAAAAGTCGGCCGAAGTTTACGGCGATGATGAGTTTTGCGCTGTTTGTGTGCGCCATAACGCTGTTCCTCGTGATTTCCGTGTTCGGTAATTCGCTGATCCGCCCTACGCAGGTGCCGCTCGACGGTACGGGCGTAACGGGAAAGGTGATTCTTTCCAATCGTTCCAATTCGATTACGCAATCCGATCTGGACGAGGTGGCGGGGCAGACAAAAGCGGGGTATTTTCTGCTCGACAGAAACCTTTCCGAATTTTCCGTAGATTTTCCTAAGCGCGGGGGATTAAGCAGTTCGTATACGCTCACCTGCCTTTACGATCCGTATAAATATTGCCCCGAAGCGGGCAACGCCGTGTTGATTATGTCCAAATCCGAGGACGGCGACGCGGAAACGATTAAAAACATGATCGTAAATGCCGAAATAGGCATTAAAAATATCACGCTGAAAACCACGGTGGATTTAACAGAACCGAAACTGTATCTGGGGTACGACGATTTGAACGCCTACGGCAAGAAAATGCAGGCGGTGAATTCCGTGATGAAACTCGGCAATAACGAAACGACGGTGTTTACGTTCAGAGCGGGCGAAGAACTGGCGGCGGGCGAAATCAATCTCGTCAATTCAAATTTCTACGCGGCGGACGGTAAACAGGTGGTGTTCAACGCGAAAACCGATAAATCTTACGTAGTGGTCAGTTCCGATAAAAAGAAAGAGGACGTCAGCGGACTGATCGTTGAGATGAACGCGGAAGATTATGCGGCGATGTTCGCGGGGGAAGAAACGTCGGTGCAGAGCGCGCTGTATTACGCGAGCGACGGCGACGCGAAAGCAGCCGTTAAAAATCTGCCGGGCGGATATATGGGAATGCTTTCCGATTCAGACGTGTACGTGCAGAACGCAGGCGACGTATTTACGAACAATATATTGTGGTATCTTGCTCTGATTGCCGCAAGTTTGTTGTTCGCAATGCTGATTTCCGTAATCTTTATGCGTTCCGTAAAAATCTTTCAGGCGGATTTCGCCGTGTACAGAACGCTCGGAATTTCAAGAAAAATTTCTTCGCGGTCGTTGTACGTGCAGATGGCGCTCATATTTCTGCCTACGCTTGTCCTTCTGCCCGCTGTCAGCCTGATTGCCACGCTTATGCCGTTCAGTTCGTTGCCGTTTATTTCTGCGGGAAATTATTTCTTTGTGGAATTCATGCTGCTGCTTATCGTGGAATGTGTGGCGTTCGGCTTCAACAGAAACATCAACGGACAATCTATCCGTAAATCTTTAAGAAGGGGGTCTAAATAATGATTCGCGTGAAAAATATCAAAAAGACGTTCAACCCCCATTCTTCGGCGAGAAATCAGGTGCTGAAAGGCGTTTCGTTCGATTTGCCCGATAAAGGGCTGGTGGCGATATTCGGGAAATCGGGCAGCGGCAAAACAACGCTTCTCAATATTTTGGGCGGGCTGGAAAAAGCCGACAGCGGTAAAATCACCATAGACGGCGAAGCGATGAGCGGAAACGTGGATCGTATCCGCAACCAGAAAATAGGCTTTATCTTCCAGAATTATTATCTCGAACGCGGCTATACGATCGCCGAAATCATGCGCAACGCGATGCTGCTTGCGGGCTTTAAAGACGAACAGGAAATCGAACGCCGCAGCGAAGAAGTGCTGAAACTTGTGGATATGGAGCGCTTCAAAAACAAGCAGGGCGACGCGCTTTCGGGCGGACAGAAGCAAAGAGTCGCAATCGCCCGCGCGCTGATCAAAGGCGCCGACGTGATTCTTGCGGACGAACCCACGGGAAATCTCGACGCGCAGAATACCTATAAAGTAATGGATATTCTGAAAGAAATATCCAAAACAAAACTCGTTGTTCTGGTGACGCACGAAGTGACGCTGATCAAAAAATATGCCGACAGCCATATCAAACTGGTGGACGGACAACTTGTGGACGACGCGGAAATCGACGAGGCGGAACTTGCCGAAATCACCTACGGAAACGTGAAAGCAGCGCCCGTAAACGCCGCGGATCTTACCGATTTTCATAAGAGTACGGCAAAGAAAAACGGCAAACTGTTTACATTGAAAAACGTTCTTCGTTCGCTGCGCGCGGATAAAGATCAATCGGGCTCAGGCGGAAACATATTCAAGCAGATTTTCATATTCGCGATGTCGGTAGCCGTTTGTTTCTTCTCGTTTTTCGCGTTCGAGGCGTTATCGGTAAAAGCGGATAACAAACCGCTCGACGATAACAGCGTGTACGTGAGCATGAATAACTATCCCGAGGTGAGAAAACTCAATCCGTCGCTCTACGATACGATCGACTTTTTCGAGATGGATTACGCGGAGGGGAGTTTTTCTTACAACAATCTGCAATCTCTTTCGGGAATCACCGCAAGTTATGCGCCGAAAGCGCTGAAAAAAGATGATACCGCGGAGAGTATGAAACTGGAATTCGGCGAAATGCCGGGAAGCAAACAGGTGCTGATTACCCGCGCGCTTGCCGAAACGCTGAAAAACAAACTGCGTATTGAGGAACTGGAAAACGACAGATCGCTTTCGCTGATTCTCTTTGAAAAGGATTATGCGGTGAGCGGAATCGCGGAGGGGGAAAACCCTTACGTGTATTTCAACCGCGCAGACTATGTAAACTTTTTAAGCGTATATCAGGAAATTCGTTTTACGGATAACACGAATCTTTTCTTCAAATCGGATTTCATCGATTCGGAAACGTATAAAACGATTAACAGTTATTCCGCGGAAATATGCGTGTATACGGGCGAAACGCTGGATTTAAACGACAATCAGTGTGTTGTGGAAATCAATCGTAACGCCGTTTACAAAATGATGAGCGACACGGCGCAGGCCGATTACCGCATGGAAATCGCGAACGCCACGTTGCTGAAATCTCCCGAATTTATTTCGCTTACCGATAGTTACCCGATGTATATCCGTAAATTTCAACTTACGCGTACGGTGATGACGACGGATATCCGCATTTACGTGACGGAATCCGCGCTCGATAATATTTTCGTGTACATATCGCCCAATCTCGATGCGCTGGGCAGCGGATCGAATTATTATTTCGATATTTCCACGGGCGGCGGGAATCAACTTTCTTCTCTGGAACAGCGCCTTACCGACAGAGGCGTGGTGAAAGCGGATCTTTCCGCTTTGCAACAGGCGGAAAACAAAGAAGAACTGGATACCGCGCTGAAAAGCCTGTACGTGTTTATCGCCGTGGCCGTGCTGATGTATCTAATCTATTTCTTTATCGAAAAATCGGGCAGCGTTAAAAACAGTAAAGAATACGGCGTTTACCGCGCGATCGGCGTAAACAAGGGCAATCTTCTGTTTAAAGAAACGATGGCGGCGGTGTTCGGAAACCTCGTGACGTATCTGATAGGTTTTGTGATCGTAACGGCGTTGTTCTGCGCGAGATATGCGGTGATGAACGTGGCGTTCGGTGCGTTTATCGGGCTTGCGGCGGCGGCGTTCGCGGCGAGCGCGCTGATCATGGCGGGCATTTCGTTGATCCCGTATCTGTTCGTACTTACGAAGAGCCCTTCGGAAATTCTTTCCCGCTATGATATTTAACGATAATTATCCGGGAAAACCGGTGGTTATACAATAAAAATTTTTTACAAGGAGCAAAATTATGACAGCAGTAAGAAAGAAATTGTTAGCCATACTTCTGGGTATGGTAACGTTACTTGCAGGAATCGGCATGCTTGTTTCGTGCAAAGCCACGAAAGCGGACGATCTCAAAGTTACTTTCATGGTGGAAGACGACGAATCTTCCGAATGGAAGCAGACCGCGGAGTATACCGCAGAAAACGGGGAAGTGGAACTTCCCTCGGTTTCCAGGCGGTATTACACCTTTGCAAACTGGTATGAAAACAAAGAATTTTCGGGCGATCCCTTCACGGGGCAGAACGTAACGAAGAGCACCACGGTGTACGCCCGTTTCATTCCCGTAGAAGTGGAAGTACATATCAACGGCGCGAATCAGGGCACGCAGAAACTGGTAGACGTCGCCAAAGGCAGATACACCTACAACCCCGGCGAGGGGCTGGAACTGGATTGCTGGTACACGAACGACAATTACACCACCAAATGGGATGAAATTGCCGATACCAACGATCTGTACGCAAGAAGCGTTGCGCGCATCACGTTTAACGACGGCTATCAGGATGTATACACCACTACGGTAATCCCGGGCGCGGTGTATGAAAGCCCCGTTACGCACGAAGCGAAAACGGAAGACGGCGCCGCTTCCACCGTGGAAAAGGCGTTGATTTGGAAAAACTATATGTCCGCATACGATATTTCTTACGTAAACGCGGACGGAACCGCTTTCGATTTCGGCGCGCCGATCGAAAAGAGCACCGTTATCACAGTGAAATGGCGTTCGCCTTTCCTCAAATATGAATTGAACGAACTGACGGGAAATCTTTGCGTTACCATGTACGGCAACGACGCGCTTTACGACGATACCGAAAACGTTGCCAAAGCGGGCGACGTTCCCGTGATGTCCGTGCTCGGGAAAATCACGTTCGATAAAGACGGCGACGGCGTGGCTGAAACCTATACGGTGGAAGCGGTGCGCCTCGAGAACGAGATTTTAAACAGCGCGGCGATCAAAAAGATGATTATCGGCGAGGGGATCGTATCCGTACAGAGCCTCATTGCCACTTCGGCTTCTTCCGTGGAAGAAATCGCGCTTCCTTCTTCTTTGAAAGTGATTCAGAATTGCTTCAACAATCTCAACAAATTGAAGAGCGTTACGATTCCCGAAGGCGTGGAAGTGATTATCGGATCTTTCTGGGCGAATACCTACGCATCCCACAACGGCTACGGGCAATACAACAAAGGCGAAGAATATCCTTTCGACATAGCTATCCCGGACAGCGTAAAAAATCTTTCCATGGTGCCGAACAATCTTACGTTCAGCCACAGCAAGGCAAACGCCGGAGCGGGCGATTTCTACAAAGAAGGCAACTATATTTATAAAATAGACGATAAAGACGGACATCGCGGCGATCTGATTCTTGTATCCGACGTAACGAACGATTCTTCGATTGTTGTTCCCGAAGGCGTGAACGGGATTCAGGCGGGTACGTATTTCAATCGCTCGCTTGAATATCTCACCCTGCCTTCCACGTTCTCTTATATAAACTACAACGAAGATATTTCCTCGTATCTTGCGGCGGCGTTCCAGTATTCGAGCAAATCTTTCCTGTTCAACGCGCAGTATGCCAACGATTTAAAGGATAATATCGCGCCTACGGGCTATGCGATTTTCAGCGGTATGGAAAGCATCACGCTTCTCAATTTCAGACAGGCGGAATATCCCGAATCTCTTCCCGCTTCGGCATTCATCGGAGATCCTACGGGTTGGGCTATCCTTTCCGAAACGATGTACGAATTCTGCGATGCGACCAGCATTAAAGATAAAGTGGTGTATTCCGGGGATAGCGCGACGCCCGTCGTCACCGTGAATTACGAAAATACGCTTACGGGCGAAACCTATCAGGCAACGATCGATAAAACAAAAGGACAAAATCTCACGGCGGAAGAACTTCTTGCCGCGATCGACAAAAAACACGGCACCGCGCTGAAAAACGCTTATGCGGAAAAGAAACTTACGCTTGTTTCCGTGAAAAACTTCGGGCGGGATTACGATCTTTCGGCTACCCTCGAAACAAACGTATATCTCGACGTAGCCTTCAATTATTCCATAGACTGCGGATACGTCGCAACGGATAACGGCGACGGCACGGCTACGATCACGGGCTACAACGCGGAAACCGCTTATGTGGCGGGCGACGGATTGAAAATGGTGGTGATTCCCGAAAACGTAACCGTAAACGGAAAGAGCCTTAAAGCCACGAAAATCGCCGCGAACGCGTTTGCGAATCGGGCGGATCTCGGCTACGTATTGCTTTCCTCCGCGATGAAAGAAATCGGCGAAAAGGCGTTCTACAACTGCGCGGCTCTGAAAGTGGCGGATCTTTCCGCCTGCAAATTGGAAAAGATCGGCGCGAGCGCGTTTGAAGGGACCTCCGTTTCCACCGTTACTCTTGCGCTTTCCGAATTGAAAGAAGTGGGAGCGTACGCTTTCAAAACGCAGAAGATGATGTATTTCACCGTTGCGGCGGGCGAAGAAAACAGGGCGATGATCGCCAAAGAAGATCTGAAAGAAGGAGAATTCTTCTTCGTATACGGAAATATCGTTGAATCCATGACGAAGCAGTATTCCGCGCCGATCGGCATTTATCGTTACGTTAAAAAATCGACGGCGGGGGAAGGCGATTCCGCTTACACCGTATGGGACGTGCAGTTTGTATCTTCGGCGGGCGGATATAATGCGAATCAGATGTCCTGTTCGATTTATCTCGGAGATATTTCCGATAAGGCAAATATCGTTCGTTATGAAGTGATGGAAGGCGCGTACTATTATTTCAGCGGAGAAACCAATCTTTACATTCAGAGCGTTTCAAAAATTCACGCGAATGCGTTTACGGCTTGCGAAGAGGAAAGACTTTCTTCTATCAGATATTCTCCCGTTTACATGGGAAGCGCGATCAGCAAAAGACAAAAACTCAGCGCGCTGGTGAACGACGAAAATTGCGCTTCCGTATTCGAGGAAGGCTGGTATGCCGGATATACCGACGACGGGCTCGGCAGCATGAGAATGAGTGCGCTGTAAATCCGGAAAAATAAGTTCATAAAAAAAGCGGAAGCAGCCGTTTTCAAAAGCGACTGCTTTCCGCCGATAATACAAAGATGTATGCTATCAGGAGGTGTTACCTTTGAAAAAGAAAGTTATTGTGCGTCTGACGGCGGGGTTGGCGGCATTGTTTTGTGTGTTCGGCGCGGCGGGTTGTGCCGCGGCGGTTATTCCGTCCGATCCGAAAGACGCCATCATCGACAAATACGGTAACACGCAATTTAAAATCACGTTCGACTCGAAAGATCTTGCTTCGCCGCTTTCCGATATGTATTATTCGGCGAACAGCATGCCCGTGCTTCCAACGCCCGAAAAGGTGGGGTACGTTTTTGCGGGGTGGTATTTCGATTCCGCTTTAACGAAAGTGTGCGACGTGGAAAACGGCGATCTGTACTGGCAGATGAAGAACGTAACTTTATACCCGAAATGGGAAAAGGAAGCGATCGTAAACAACGGTACGTATGAAATCGATTACGATGCGCATATCGTGGAAGACAGCGTTGTGAAAGGCATACTTGCCGATAAATACGGCTGGTATAATCTTGCCGAAGACATTATCGCGAATGAAACGTATATCGAAAAGAACGATCAGGGAACGTATTTGCGCATTCAGTACGACAGCCACGAACGCGGACCGATTTTTGCCGAAGGCGGCGGCGGGGAATTCGAGGTGCAGACGTACACCGTCACCGATCCCGGAAACAGGATCAGCGAAAGCCTCAGTATTCTCGATCGCACCAGCGTGATTCAAACGATTTATTACGATATTTCGGGGCTGGATCTCGCCGACGAAATCACGCTGAACGTTGCCTATTACAATTGGGGCGCAAAACTTTCGGGAAACGAAACGAGGGAGCAGTGCTCCGTTTCGTATAAGGTGAGTTTCAGAATTACCCGTTTTATAGGTTTTTCCAAATCGTTTGTGAATACGGAAGGAAAACTGGATAACGGCGTGTATCTCGTGCCCACGCATTATACGGGGCTGAATAAAAATCCGGGTATGCTGGATTATTTCCATCCCGTATACGCGTATCTTGTGGCTGAAAACGGGCATTATACGCTTGTGAAACCTTTAAGCGCGTACAATTCGGATATTCTGGGCAATCTTTCGGGCGACGATTTCTTCAATCGCACAACGGGCTATTGCCGCGATTTCGCTTATTTCCTCACGGATCAGAAAAACGTCGTGGATATTGCGGACGACGATCCGAATTACAATAGTTATTATCGGCCCGCGATGCTGAACGCAAAAACATGGGGCTCGCTCACCTACGAATTTCATGCGGATACGGGCGCGTATTATTACACGTTCGATCTCGGCGATTCGCTTACGAACGACATAATTTTATACGGCGGTTCGACGGGCGCGATGGAGCAGATGTTCAGTTTCCCGTTTTCTTACCGAAGGCTTACGATTTCGTACGACAGCATGGTGCGGATTACGGACTGGAATTATACGCCCGTTTCGGGGGATAGTTTCACTTATAAAAAGCCTGCCGCGATTTATGCGGGATCGGTGGCGGAAGACTTTGCCGATAACAACGCGGCGTTCGATTTATTGAAAAATTACAGCCTTTCCGTGCGGATGATCAATATGTTTTTCGCTTCTACCGACGGCGGAAACACCGGAGATAAAAATTTCGACTGCAAAATGACCATCGCGCCCACGGCGCAGACGGCGGCGGGAAATCTTTCGGAAATGCGTTACGCGTTTTCGTATTTCGATTTAACCTACGACGTTTACGGGTACGATCCGAAAACGGACGGGGAACTTTATTCCGCGGCAACGAATTTCTTAACGCTGATCAATGTTTCGGCAACGAATTTTACGATTGAAAAAACGGATATAGGAAAGACGGTGAGAATCGGCGAAACGGTGGATCTGATTTCTCTGTATACCGAAAAGGCGTACCCTTCCGTAAAGGCGGCGGATCTTTCGTGGCAGGCATATTCGCTTGATAAAAACGGAAACGCGGATTTCTCAAAACCCGTTACGCTTGCCCGTACGTTTACGATGACGGAAGGCGGCACGGCGATTCTTTTCGCCGAAAAGGCGAACGATAAAACGCGCACCTGCCTTATCACCCTGATGCCCGAAGAAGAGCCGCGGTATAAAATTTTGTCCGACGCCTGGACGTACAACGAAGCGGAGGGCGTATACGTGACGAACGCGCGGTACAAAATCGGGAATTACGTGCCCGTACCCGAAATCACGTGGGAATGGCTCGGCGTGAAATATTCGTCGCATAATCTGAAAAAGAATGACGACGACGAGCCGAGAACGGACTTTTTGCGCGTGGCGGTGTACGGATATACCGACGGGATTTACGTACATACGTACGATCAATTTTCCGACGGATACTCACAGACAAACGTATTTCAGATGTCCGTGCCGAAAATGCGCGTGGAATTCCGCCTGGTGAACAGATTCGGCGAGTTCCGTTCGGTGTGGCTGGAATACAGAGCGGAAGCGGTGGGCGATTACGCGTTTATTTCTGACGGCGAAACGGTGAGCGGCGGCGATCTGAAATACGAAAAGCAGGAGGACGGATCGGAGATCCGCGCGAAAGTTTCCTATCGGGAATTGCAATCGGCCGTTATAAGCGGCGAAGAACAATTTATGGCTTTGCCCTCCGCCTACTCGTTGCGCGTTACCGACAGCGACGTTACGAATAAATACGAATTGCCGCTTGTTTCCTGCAACGTATATCTTAAAAATTCCACGGTGACGGCGAACAGCCTTACGCAAGCGTGGGATCTCGTGAAAGACGAGCGTTATGCGATCGTGCAACTTACTTATGCCGACGATTACGGCGATACCGTTACGTTGAAAGCGATGTGTAATTTTACGATCGACGGAAGACCTCTTTCCGATTATACTTTTGTGAGCGGAGACGCCGCGCTCTTTACGGGCGAAACGCTGACAATGGAAAAGCCGAAGATCGCTTCGGGCGATTATCTGCCGCTGAATCGGCCGTATTTGCATATCTACAAACAGTCCGGCGTGAATTTCGTGCGGGTGGAAGACAGCGATGTATCCGATAATTCCGGTACGTACGGCGCGGAATTCACTTTCCTCAGAGAAGGCACGTATCTGCTCGTCTGGGATTTCTGGTTCGGGCTGGATTTCGACGGCAACGCTATTTTCGATTGCTATTACAATCCGCCCGTGGAAACCGCTAACGGTACCTATCCGATCGAAGCGACTTTTGCGCAGAAAGTGGTGGTGTACGACAGAAATTGCGATATCACCGTCACCTATGTCACCGATACGGAGCACCCGTTCGATTCCTCGAAAGTCGATTACACGGAACGGGACGGATACCAGTATTACACTGCGACGGTGAGCATGGCAAAGGCGAACGCGTCGCCCGATTACAATATGTTCGCGGCAAGCGCCGATCGGCTGTGGGGATGGAGTTCTTCGTGGAGCGGAGACGATCGTTTATTCACGGCGGGATCCGCTATCGGGCGGCTCGGCATTACGCTGAAAACCGTGAACCCCGTAATTTACGCACTGTGGGATAAGGGTATCAAGGTGAGCGCGACGATCGAGGTGGACGGAAAAGAAATGCCGCTCGGCGAAATGACCTACTATCGCCCCGTCACAGGCGGAATTTATACGATGAGTTTATTTGATTTCCGCCAATGGTACGAATTCAATACGTATAAGGATTACGAAGCGGCGGAATGGCATGCGAGCAAGGCGATTTTTCAGGATTCCGTCGCCGCGGGATTCGTTTACAAAGACGTGCTTGTTGTGGGAACGACGGACAAGGCGTTTACAAACGGCTACCGTGTGACGGAAGGATTTACCTTGAAACTGATTCTGAAACGAAAACTGAACGTTTCGTATCAGGCGATCGACGAAAACGGTAATAAACTGACATTCCGCAGTCAGCCCGGCGCAGACGGCAAATGTCTCGAAGGATATACGCTTGCGGACAAGATCACCGAATCGAAACTGAATATGCTGAAAAACGTACAGTGCACGGATTCCTCGAAAGTATTCAGATACTGGGCGGTGATGGCGGACGGCGTTCTGATGCGGATCGACCCCGAAAGCACGCTTTTGGAACAGAGATTTTCGGGCAAAAACGAGCAGACGGGAAAATATAACGGATCCGTTGTGTTATACGCCGTATTCGGGGCGAAGGAGAACGCATAATGAACAAACTGAAAAGACTGTTATCGATAGCGTTAGGCGCCGTATTAAGCGTTTTCGGGGCGTTGCTTTTCACTGCGGCGAACGTAACGGCGCATGCGGAGTCCCCGATCGACGGAGCGGACGGAAAGTACGAAATGAGTTACGATTTCGGCGGACAATCGGGGATCGGAAAGCAGATGCTTGAAAAATACTTCGATAAAACCGCCGTGGTGGAAAAAATAAACGACAGATATTATTTTTCGTTTACGCAACTCTCCTCTTCGATGGAAAATCTGTCGCTGAATCTCGAAAGCGGCAAGCAAATCGGCTATCGCGTAACGGAAGATAACGGAAACAGAAAGACGTATTCTTACACGTTATCGGAAGAAAATCTGCAAAAAGAACTGCCGTTTTCCGTCTTTGTATCCGTACGGGGCGAAACGTTTCCCTTCACCATCACGCTGAATCTTTCTTCGGCGAGAAGGGTGGGAGAAGCGGAAGATACCTCTGCGGAACGCCCCGCGGAGTTCGTTCCCGTAATCGTTACGAGTTCGGGCAGCGAATACGAAGCGACGAAAGGGCAGACTTTCGTGATTCGCGAAGCGGCGGCAAGCCTCGGCGAGGAAACTCTTGACGTAGAGGTGAAGGCGTATTATATCCGCGGTGAAGAAAAAACCGAAGTGGCTTTGGACGGGAATAAACTTGTGCTTGACAACGCGGGCGAATATCACGTTATATATCGTGCGGAATCTACGCGGTATACAACGTCTTTCGGCAACCCTACTTATGCGGAAAAGGACGTGAAGATCATTTCCTGTATCGGCGGCGGAGACAGTCTTGCGAAGTTGTACGATACGAACGGCGCGTTGCCTGAAGGCACGATGCTGCTGGCTTCCAGAATAGAATCGGACAGCACCGTTTACAAGGCGGCTGCCGAAAAAATGGCGACGATCGCAGACAGATTTCAGGTGTTCGGCGTGGAACTTGTGGCGGCGGACGGAAGCGAAGCGAAAGCGAACGGAAGCGTAACGATAGGCATTAAAGCGGATTTTACTTATAACAGAAATCAGGTGGCGGCGTACCTTCTTGACGAAGACGGAGGGCTGACGAAACTGAACGTATCGAACGGCGGAAGTTACGTGAACGTGGAAACGGATAAAAGCGGAACGATTATTCTGTGTATTCCGGGCGTGGCGTTTCATATGCCGATTTGGGGATATATTCTGATTCTTGTCGGCTGCCTGATCGTGGCGGCGGGCGTTACCGTAGCCGTTGTGTTTGCGGTGAAACGCAGAAAAAAGAAGAGCGGAGGCGCGGAACTTTGAAATTCGCGATCGGATCGCGGGCATACGGAAAAAACAGTCCTTTCTTAGCGGAAAGCGACTGTTTTTTTGATTGCTTGCGTAAAAAAGAAGCCGAGTATGAGATCATCGCGCGAAAAAGAGAGGGTAAATTCAGCGAAATCGGGCGATTAAAATACGAAATTCCGCGATTTTTTTAATGACGGGCGAAACGTGCGGAAATCGCAGTTGCGCATTGAAAAAAAGTGTGCTATAGTTTGTTGCGAGTTGCCGCCTATTGCCGAGTCAGCACGGACGACGAGTAAACATAGGGGAAACAATCAAACAGCAAGTTCGTAATTATTTAAAAATACTGAAGAAAGTGGCCAACCGACGCTATTTTTCATGCGAGGATGCGTGTTTCGGCTTGAAATAATCTTGAAAATATAGTATAATAAAAATGGAAAAGTGTAAGATCGGAGGGATTGACAGACTATGCCGAACAGATTTGAAGAATTGATCGCCCAAGGCGAAGGAATATCGATTGAATTCAAAGAGAGTAAAGACGCTTTGCCGAAAAACGTGTTTGAAACGTTATGCGCATTTCTGAATCGTTTCGGCGGAGATATTTTTCTCGGTTTGAAAGATGACGGCACCATTATCGGCGTCGATAAAGACAAATCGAAAAAGATAAGAGCAGATTTTGTATCCGCGATGAACAATCCGCAGAAAATATTTCCGACGGTGTATTTGCCAGTCGATGAGTTTGAATTAGACAGCAAAACGATTTTACACGTTTACGTTCCGGAAAGTTCGCAGGTGCATAACACCAACAGGCGGATTTTTGACAGGAACGAAGACGGCGATTTCGATATTACGGATAATACAGATCTCGTTGCGGCAATGTATATCAGAAAACAACGCGAATATACGGAAAATACCGTTTTCCCGTATGCGACGGAAAATGACCTGAAACAAGACCTTATCGACCGTGCGCGTATTATGGCGACAAACAGAAACCCTCATCATCCGTGGGAGCGAATGACGAACGAAGAAATTTTGCGTCGCGCGGGGCTGTATAAGAAAAATCTTCAGACGGGCGAAAGCGGATATACGCTTGCGTGTATTCTGCTTTTCGGAACGGACGAAGCGATTCTATCGGCGTTGCCGCACCATAAAACGGACGCAATTTATCGTGTGAAGGAAACGGACAGGTATGACGACAGGGACGATATTCGTTGTAACCTGATTGAAAGTTACGATCGGCTTATGGCTTTTATCGAAAAGCACGTGGACGATAAGTTTTATATGGAAAACGAAATCCGCGTGAGCGCAAGAAATAAATTGTTTCGCGAAGTCATTGCAAACATGCTTATTCACCGCGAATATTCCAACGCGTATCCCGCGAAACTTATCATCGAAAAAGATTGCGTAAAAACGGAAAACGGCAATAAGGCGCGAGGCCTCGGAGCGATAAGTTTAACGGATTTTGTACCGTATCCGAAGAATCCCGTAATCGCATCTGTTTTTAAGGAAATCGGCTGGGCGGAAGAACTCGGTTCGGGCGTGAGAAATATCGTAAAATACAGCAAAGTGTATTCGGGAACGATTCCCGAATTTATCGACGGCGACGTATTCAAAACGAAAATCTCGTTGAATGGTACTGTAAATGGTACTGTAAGTGGCACTGTAAATGACACTGTAAACGTCGATGTAAATTTATCGGAAACCGAGAAAGCGGTGCTGGATTGTATAAGAGATAACAATTCCATCGGCGTTGCGGAAATTGTCAGTCGGACAGAAAAAGGAAGAAGCACTATCATGCGCTCTATCAAATCTTTAAAAGAAAAAGGATTTATTCGGCGCGTCGGTTCGGATAAAACGGGCAGTTGGGAAATTCTCCGATAACGGCGAAAAAAATAAAAAATTTTATTAACTATGACAACCGCTGACATATTTAATGTGCTAAAATAGAACGAACGAAGAGATTTATAGGAGAAAAACGTAAATGAAAAACATTACTAAAGTGCAATCAATAGAGCCTAACATCGCCGATTTGGCTAACGGCTGGTTGAAATCATATAGATTGAATTATAAACTCGAACAGGAGTCGCTTAATTCAGAAATAGATCAGGCTCTTAACGAATACGTTTCAAAAAGCGGTGGCGTCGGAGGGAACAGACCCGATGTTAAATTGTTGTTGCAAGATAATAATCTTGTAAGTTACCCTAAAATTTTGTGAAGGGTTCAAATGCTGAACTCTTATTGTTGGTAAAAGTTTTATATAAAAAAATTGCCGAGTGTTCAAATGGTGAACACTCGGGAGTGATATATTCGAAATATAAGCAAGAAAATTAAAAAAGTTTTCTCGTGTCACACAATGGGGGTGTTGCGGGAATTATATAATTTTCTTGTAAAAATCTTTTTCGTTTGACAAAATGGTGGTAAAGCAAGATTGATAAAATAAAACTACAAAATAATTTTCCGATATATCACCCATGCTGCATTTATCCGTGATTCCGAGTAATATTATGGGTATGCTCGTGGCGGCTTTGGAGAAGGAAATAACGAGAATTATGGAAGAAGGTAAAGCGGGATAGATAAACAATCTATATTAAAGAGCCGAAACTTAAAAACAATCAAAAACGCATATAAAATCATTAAAAACAAAAACGTATGGCGATTGACGGTTTGCGATGAACGGTGATACAATATAAATAAAAGGAAATTCGATAAAGCAGACCGGAGTTCGGACGAAGAACATATCGGAATTAAACAAACAGGAGAAAAAGATGAAAGATATAAAACTTGTAAACAAACGTATTCTGATAGACAAGTCGAAAATAATCTACGACAAAAACCTCGACGAAACGTGGCGGGACGATTGGCTCGTAATGGCGGGGGAGTGGACGTGCGAGGACGGATGCCTTATCGGCGTGGAGCGCGGAAACAAAGGCGGAGTTTTGTTCTATAAGGAAGAATTCGACGGCAAAAACGTTATGCTTACGTGCAGAATAAGTTCCGTTCTTCCCGCGACGCGCGACGTAAACGGTATTTTTTGCGCCGGATGGGACGAAAAAACCGATTATCTTTCGGACTATTACGTTTGCGGTCTGAACGGTTGGTACGACAATAAAGCGGGAATCGAGGGATGCAAAGCCGGCGTGGGCGATTTTTGCGGAATGTCCGCGACGTCTTATCGTTACGAGCCCGGAAAGGAAATAGAATTCACTTTCGGAGCGGTCGATGGGCATTGTTTTATGGTGGTGGACGACATGCTTGTCGCCGAGCATCTCGACGGGATTCTGAAACTCAGAAAAGGTCACATAGGCTTTTCGCCGTATTGCACGATACTTAAAATCCGCGATATCGTAATCCGCGAAATCGCGTACGAGAAATTCCAGCAGTCATACGACCCGGAGTTCTGAGACAGATGAAAAAATATTTGATGAAAGACAATCGCGACGGATCGGAAGCGGTCTACGAAACTTCGGTCGGGATATCCGAAACGGATACGGAGATAACGTTCGCGTTCGACGCGAAACATTCCAGATTTTATTGTCCGTATCACGAATATAACGAAATTCATTCGTGCGGAGACGCGGTAGAGGTGCTTATAGGGACGGATCCCGGGCGCGGTAAATATTACGAGATCGAGGTAAGCCCGGAAAACGGGAAAATGCTCGCTCTTATGCGGTATCTCGGCACGGACGGCGAGGGCAAAGTGAAACTCGACATCGGTTTTATCGACGAAAGTAAATGTTTTTTTCGTTCGTCGGTAACAAGAACGTCGGACGGTTACGTCGCCGTTATAACGATAAACAAAGACGAGGCGGGATTAAACGGGGACGGAGTTTACTTTAATGCGTATCGTCTCGAAACGGACGGAGGCGAGCAGGAAAAACACCTGTTCGCGCTCAATCCGACGATGTGCGGAAAGTTCCATGTTCCGTCGAAGTACGTGTATCTTAAAGATTTCGTGTAGTATAAAAAGAAGGCTTCTGTCGTAAGAGCCTTCTTTTCGGTTAAAACACGGATACGCGGTATCTGGCTGCGTATTGCGACGGGGTAAGCCCCGTTTTTTCTTTAAAAAACACGCAAAATCTCGAATGAGTCGCAAAACCTATGCTCGTGGCGATCGATTCGTGGGAGTAAGTCGTTCCGACAAGCAGTCTTTTGGCGTAGGCAAGTCGTTTTTCCTTGAGGTAATTCGACGGCGTTACGCCGGTTTCTTTTTTGAAAACGGCGTTGAGATGAGAATACGAATAGTTGGTTTTTGCTATCAGGTCGTCGAGGTGCAGCGCAAGATTTTCGGGCTTTTCGAGCAGAGCGATAAAACTGCTTACGCCGGCAGAGTACGTCGTTTTTCTTTGTTTGTTGTCAAGAGATAATATTATTTCGTTGACAAAAGCAAGCAAAAACATATCGCAAGTTGTGGTGTATGTTCCGTCGGCAGCGGATACGAGGTAGTGATCCGAAATTGATTTAATGTACTTTTCGTCCGTCTGGGATAAGCAAATTTCGATATAGTCGAGCGAGAGCAAATCGGATAGTGAGCCTGCGGCGAGAAGGTTAAAAAGCATTAAAAAATATTCTTCTTTCACACAGAAAGTTATATAGGTGGAGCGTTTCGTGTTTTCGCGCGTGCAGTGCGTGTCGTCCGGTCGGAGAACGCAAAGAGTCCCGGCTTTTATAACGCGTAACTCTCCGTTGATTTCATGCGTGTATTTGCCCGAAGTGACGTATATAAACTCCCAGTATCCGTCGTGACTGTGCAAAATCGGATAATCGCCCGTTCTAAAATAGAAATACGCCTCGCTGTCGGACGGCATTTGCAGTTTTGTCATGGTACACCCCCGTACACCGATATTTTATCACTTTCTTCGGGGTTTGTCAATTGCGATTGACGAACGAAGAAAATATTTTCGCACGGAACGTCGAAATAAGCAAAAAAAGAAATAAAGCAAGTAAAAAAAGTATTGAAACGAAACAGTCAAAAGGTTATAATAAATTCGGAAAGTTTGCTTTTCGCAATTTAAAATTTTACTTACGGAGCGAAAATTATGAGAAAATCGTTTTTTAAAAAACTTGTAAGCGCGATACTTGCTTTTTCCGTTATCGTGTCGGTTTGCGCGTGCGGGAAAGACTCCGGCGGCGGCAACAACAAGAAAAAGTACGACCCGAACAAAACGCAGATTCAGGTATTTGTATATCTTGCCGGATACGGCGACGACTGGCTTTACAGTCTCGAAAACGCGTTTGAGAAAAAATACGCGGATCGCAGTTTCGAGGACGGTAAAACGGGCGTTCAGGTATGGCATACCGGCGACATGAAAGATTTCAACGCTACGGAAATACAGCAGAGCAAATACGATATCTTCTTCCTCGAAAACGGACAGTACTATTCGCTTCTCGGCGATACGCTCGAGGATCTTACGTCCACAGTTACCGGCACGAACACCGACGGCAAGACGATTCTTTCCAAACTCGACGATCAGCAGGTCGATTATTTCGGCGTAATGCAGGACGGCGAACGCCACTTTTACGCGTTACCGTCCGACGTGGGCGATTACGGACTTATCTATAACGTAGATCTGTTCGAAAGCAAGGGATACTACATAGCCGACGATAAGTCCGGCGGTTTTGTTATCGGCGACGATAAATCCGCTCGCAAAAGCGCGGGACCCGACGGCGAATACGATACCGACGACGACGGGTTGCCCGCAACGTACGACGAGTTTTACGAACTTTGCGACGAAATCAAAAACGGAAACGATATTCCGCTTTGCTGGCCCGGAAAATATAAGGAGCAACATCTCGGCGGATTGATGAATAACCTTATCTCAAATTACGAGGGCGTCGAGCAGATGCGTATCAACTACGATTTTGCCGGAACGGCAAACGACCTCGTCGTGCTGGACGGCGAAGGGAAGATTATGTATAACGCAGACGGGTCTGTGAAAACCGAGTCTAAAAAAATTACTACGACTAACGGATACGACGTTGCGCGTCAGGTCGGCAAACTTTACGGAATGGAGTTTATAGACGAAATAATGAAAGCCGACAACGGATACTACTATAAGGATTCGTTTACCGATTCGTACTCGCATACCGACAATCAGGAAATGTTCCTTATGAACGGTACGGAATTCAGCAACGAGAGCAAAACCATAGCAATGCTTGTGGACGGCGTGTGGTGGCAGGAAGAGTCGAAAGACGTGTTCGAATCGATGGTGTCCAACGACGAAAAATACTCGGCGAAGAACCGTAAATTCGGCTGGATGCCGCTTCCCAAGGCAAACGAAGAAAAGATCGGGAGCGAAAACGTTTATACCGATTTCGTCGACGCGCTGATGTGTCTTAAAAAGGGAGCGGGGACGAGAAAAGAAGCCGCGCTCGAGTTTATAAAATTTGCGTGCACGGACGAAATGCTCGTCGATTACACCAAAATTACCGGAGCGGTAAGAGCATACAAATACGATATTCCCGATTCGGCGTTGAGCGATCTTACGCCCTTTGCGAAAAGCATGGTGAATTACGCGAAAAAAGCGAAGAAGGTATACAAATTCTCGTCGAGTCAGTTCTACAACGACAACATAGGCGCGTTTGACGACGACGCTCTGTACTCGGTATACGACGATAACGGAAATATCCGCAAAAACGTCGTGTCCGGAATAAGAGAGGGCAAACTTACGGGCGAACGCTTCTTCGAGAAAAATTTCGCGTACTTCAAAAACCACAGTTTCTGGAGATAATCGGTTTACTCCGATGTCGTTCCGGACGCAACGGGGTTTTCCGACGATCTGACGAAAGGAAAATGGAAATGCATAAATTTAAACTAAAATCGTTCAAAAGCGCGCGGAGCATGTGGTTTTACATAGGCTTTATGGCGTTGCCGATGTTACAGTTCGTTATATTTTATATAGGCGTAAACGTAAATTCGGTTCTTCTCGCATTCAAAGACATTACGTTTACCAACGGCGCGTATTCGTTCGGCTGGACGTTTTCTAACTTTACGAAATGGTTTATGGACGTAAACGAGTTTGCGTTGCTGAAGCAAACGTTACTCGTCTCGGTCAAATCGTATTTTATAAACCTGTGTTTCGGCGTGCCGCTCGGATTGTTTTTCGCGTATTACATATTCAAAAAATTACCCGGCGCGATGTTTTTCAGATTTATGCTGTTTTTGCCTTCGATAATATCCAGCATAGTCCTCGTAACCGTGTATATGTGTTTTACCGATTACGTAGTTCCTGAACTTCTCGATAAGATCTTCAGAGTAACGATGGAGACGTCGCTTCTTTCCGGAAAAACGCGGTACGCAACCGTTATGTTCTACAATCTGTTCGTAAGTTTCGGGACTACCGTCCTTCTGTATTCAAACAAGATGTCGAGCATATCTCCCGAAGTCATCGAAGCCGCTCAACTCGACGGAGCGAATTCGGTTCAGGAATTTTTCCGTATCGTTTTGCCGCAAACGTATCCCACGCTGTCGGTGTTTCTCATCTCGGGAGTAGCGGGGATATTCATCAACGAAATAAATAACTTCGCTTTTTTCAAGTATAGTTGGAAATCGGATACGGCGACGCTCGGGTTTTTGATGTATTTCAGAACGCAGAAAGCGAAAGCGGATATAGTTCAGTATCCTCCGCTTGCCGCGCTCGGAATTATGATGTCGGCGATTGCCATTCCGCTTACGTTCGCGGTAAAGAAACTTCTGGCAAAAGTCGGACCGAGCGAAGATTGACGGAGGGCAGCGAATTATGTTAAGCAAAAAGATAAAAGGCGAAGATCGCAAAAGCAGGTTGTCGCCACTTACCGTCGTTATGCTCGTGCTGCTCGTCGCTTATTGCGTGATGCTTCTCGGACTGATTTTCTGGATGACTATAACCGCGCTTAAAAAGCCGCTCGGTTTCAATACGAACAGAGTAGGATTGCCCGATCCGTGGTACTTCAAAAACTTCGGATACGTTCTCAAAAACGCGCAGATCGAAAAAGAGCAGGGAGTGGTGCCGTTTGCCGAAATAATCCTTAATTCGGTTGTATACGCCGTAGGTTGCGCGGTAGTCAATACTTTTGTTACGATGCTTGTCGCGTATCTTTGCGCGCATTACAAAAATAAATTTTCGTCGTTTGTGTATTCGCTCGTTCTTGTGGTTATGGTGATTCCGGTCGTAGGCAACCAGACCTCCGAACTTCAGACGGCGATCAACCTCGGCATTTACGATTCGATGCTCGGAATGCTGATCATGAGGGCTACGTTTCTGGGTCTTTATTTTCTCGTGTTTCACGAAATGTTCAGATCCGTTCCGTCCACGCTCAGCGAAGCCGCAGAGATAGACGGCGCGGGAGATTTCCTGATAATGGTCCGGATTTATTTCCCGTTGGCGCGCAATACCGCGCTTACCGTATTGCTTATTTACTTTATACAGTATTGGAACAATTTTCAGACGCCGATGCTGTTCGTGCCCAATCATCCGACGCTTGCCGAGTACCTTTTCCGCATAGTTCAGTTGTCGAAAGGAGAGTTCAGCCGCGTTCCGGTTCAGATGTCGGCTGCGCTTATGCTGCTTGCTCCGGTAGCGGTGATATTCCTTTGTTCGCATAAATGGTTGCTCGGCAACCTGTCGATAGGCGGCGTAAAAGGATAAAGACTAATATCGGCGTAATAGCCGTCGGACAAACGATTTCTTCGCGAAAAAGGAGAGAAAATGAGAAGAAAAAACAAAATAGTTGTGATTTTATCCTCAATAGCGGTTGCGATCGGCATTGTTGCCGGCGCAGGTGCTTTGTCCGCCCGCGCAAATGCCGAAACGTGGAGCGTCGCGGATTTTGCCGCCGGATATGTTTACGGCGAAACCGTCGATATTCCGGACAGAACGGTTTCGATCGGAGAAAACTCGACGATCGCGCTATCTACGATAACTTATCCGAGCGGAAAGGTTACGCGCGAAAAACGCGTGCGGCTCGGCGAAGCGGGCAAATGGACGGTAAGATATTACGCCGAACTTGACGGTAAACATTACGCGAAAAACGAAACGTTTTTCGTCGAAGGGCGCGGTTATAACGTAAAGAGTAAAAACAGTTCCGTCGAATGGTCGGATTATACCGATCTCGGAATCACCTCGACGGGCCTTCTGGTAAGACTTGCCAATAAAGACTCGCTTACCTTTACGGGACTTATCGACGTCGGCGACCTTTCGGCTTCGGCTCCGTTCGTCAGCGGGTTCATTACTCCCGATCAACGCGGCGTCCACGATTTCAACAAACTTACTTTTACGCTCACCGACGCGACAGACGATTCCGTTTACGTAAAGTTCGACATAAACCGCAGTCAATTCGGCACGTCGGGATATAACTACGGCTGGGTGTCCGCGGGCGGTAACGGTCAGGATATGGTCGGAATCGAGGGCAGCAAACTGCACGTAAACGATAACGTAGGTACGGATATATCGCTTACTTTCAACGGTCTCAGAAATATCAGCGGTTGGGGAGGAGCGACGGAGCCGGTGGCGGTAAACGCTACGCCGTTTACGCTTGCCTTCGACTCTGCCGCGAAACAAGTATACGCACAGCAAAAACTCGTATCCGATCTCGATTCGTCCAAATTCTATTCGGACTTGTGGAGCGGATTCAGAAGCGGTAAAGTCCGGCTGTCGGTAAGCGCGAGCGGGTATTCGAGCGCAACCGCAAACTTTTGTATTTTGTCGGTTGCCGGCACGAGCGCGGCGGATCTTAAAAACAATTATTTTGCCGACTCCGAAAAGCCGGAAATAACGATCGAAACCGATTACGAAACCATGCCCGACGCCGAAGCGGGAACTCCGTATCCGATTCCGGAAGCCTCCGCTTACGATTATTATTCGGGAGCGACGGAAGTCGTGACGAATGTATTTTACGATTATTATTCCGAAAATCCGGCATCGATCGGCGTGCGCGACGGGAAATTTATCCCTGAAAAACCGGGAGTTTACGCAATAGAGTACGCCGCGATCGACGGATACAAAAACCGGGCAAATAAGGTTTTGTTTGTTCGGGCGAGAGCCGGGATAGCCGATCTTACCATAAATCTGCCCGACGAAATAACTTCGGCGCAACTCGGTAAATTCGTTCCCGCCCATCTTCCCGAAGTAAGCGGCGGCAGCGGCAGGATCGACATCGAGACCGCGGTGATTTTCGGCAACAAACGCACGGTCGTAAACGGCGGTTTTACGCCCGAGAACAGCGGCGAATATACCGTCGAGTTCGTCGCTACCGACTATATCGGAAAAAGAGCGACCGCTTCGTATAAGGTTATCGCAACGCCGGGCGATAAACCGCTGCTCGATACCGACCCCGTACTTATGCGCGTGTATCTGTCCGGCAGCGAGTACGTTCTTCCGGTCGCGTACGCTTCGGATTACTCCGGCGGAAGCAAAGTCGGAGTTCTTTGCGACGTTAAGGTTAAAGATTCGGCAGGCGAAAAAACTTATAAGGCGGGCGACAGATTCACTCCTTCGGTTGCCGCAAACGGCGACGAAATCGAAATTTCGTACGTTGCGAAGGGCGTTGAACTTTATAGGGTTGCCGTTCCGACCATAATCGCGCGAGACGGCAAAAAAGTGTTTATGTCGAATTATCTTTACGGCAAAACCGTAAACGTCGACGTCAGAGACGCGGAGGGCGAGACTCCGTATAAAAACGGGTTGTCAGTTGCTCCCTGCGCCGGCACGGACGTAGCCGGCTGGACGTTTGCAAATCCCGTTCTCGCCGAAGGCGCGGCGGTAGACGTAAGGACGATTTCCGGAAAGACGAATTTCGACGGCTTCGTATTTTCGCTCGTTGATCCCGAAAATCCGACCGTTGCCGTGTCGCTGAAAGTCGCGATAAACAGTCGCAGACTCGGAATCGAACACGCCGGCAACGAATACGAACTCGACGTTTCGATCAAGTCGGATTCCAACGTTCGCTTTGCGTACGCCGGCGGAAAATTTTCCGTTACGGCAAACGAAAAAACGCTTTCCGTTCCGGTTGTATATACGGATGGCGGCGAGAAATTCGACGGGTTCCCGACGCATAAAGCGTTTATGGGACTTTCGACGACCGGGAACGCGGACGGCGCGAAGTATATGGTTATGAACGTTTGCGATAACGCGCTTTCGTTTCGCAACGCGGATAATTCCGCTCCTTCGTTCTCGATAGTCGGCGATTACGGCGGCAAATGGGCCAAGGGTACTACGTACGTTATCCGTAAAGGAGAGAGCGGCGACGTGTTTGCGCCGTCAACGAAAGTTGCGTTTACGGCGTATAATCCGGACGGAAGCGTCGCTTCGGACGTTAACGGCAAACGACTCGAAAACATCGTTCCCGACGCAGACTATTCGATCGTTCTCGCTTCTTACGGGCAATATAAGATCGAGTATAAAATCGAAGAGGTAAACTGGGTCGGAAAATCCAAGACGTTCACGGTAATCGCAAACGCAATTGACGGCGAAGACCCCGTAATAGAATGGACGAGCAAAGGCACGGAAGAGGCAAAAGTCGGCGACGTGATCGTTATGCCGGATTACAGTGTAAAAGATAACTTAACCGAGAGTAAAGATATTGCGGTGTCGGTATACGTCATCAACGCGGAAGGCAGAACCATAGAGCTTGAAGGCGGATCCAATTCGATAAAATGCGAACATGCCGGAATTTATACGTTTATGGTTTACGCTGTGGACAAAGACGGGAACGCTGCCGTTGCGAAATGGCGGGTTAACGTTAAGTAACGGAGGGCAAGCAGATGAAAAAGAATAAAATCATAACGGCGATGCTCGCGGGAGTGCTTGCGTTTTCCTCGCTTTGCGGCTGTGGCGGAAGCAACGCCGATAAAATTCCGGATCCGGTATCGCCCGCTTCGGATATGGAAGCGCATTATGTCGAGGGAATGCTCCACGACGTTAACGTAAACTACGACGAGCCCGTCGGCGACCTGGTAAAAAACGGCGTTACGGAGTACAAAATAGTCGCGCCGGCAAAATTCGGAACAGCCGCAAAGTTTGTTTCCAAACATCTTAACGCCGCGACTTCGGCAACTTTCGGGATCGTAAATTCCGACGCCGTCGATCTTAGCGCGGGAAAATATATAGTAATAGGCGATTACGGCGAGATTAAAGAGGCAACGACGGTTCCGTCGCACGACGAACTCGGCAATCAGGGTTACTATATCAAAACCGTAGGCGACGATATGCTTGCGTACTGCACGAGCGAAAACGGCGCGCAACTTACCGCGCTTGCCGTGCTTCGCGCAATCGTCGGGTACGACATGTTAGCCGACGATCTCGTGATATACGAAAGAGACGGTTCTGTCATGCCGGCAACGGAAATTAAAGAAAAGCCCGATTACGAATTCCGTTTTAATGGAAATACCATTTCGGACGAGCAGAAGTACGGCATGGGCTATCTTTCCGACGGCGGAATGATCTCTACGCCGATAGGAAACGTTCATAACCTGTTCGACTTCCTCGATCCGGACGCAAACGGCGAAATCCACAGAAAATGGTTTTCTTCCGATCCGTGGATGGCTCAGCCGTGCTTTACCGCGCACGGGGATCACGACGAGTACGTCGCGCTTGTTGATCATATGGCGGATTATATAATCGAAAATATTCTTAAAAAACATCCGGACGCCGCAAATATGCGTATTTCGCAAAACGACGTCGTGGGTACGCAGACGATAGCGCGTTGCGAATGCGCCGCGTGCAACGCAAGTTTCGATTACTACGGAACTATGGCGGGGGCAATGCTTTCGTTTGCCAACGACATCGCCGGAAAAGTTTACGATTATATCGACGACAACGAACCCGGCAGAGAATTCAATATCGTTATTCTCGCATACGGCGCGACCGTAAAAGCACCGGCGAAACGCAAGGCAAACGGAGAATACGAACTCGACTCCGAAGGCAGAGGAATTCCTCTCGTTCGTCGCGATTTTGACGAAGACGGTCGGGGCGAAGACGTTCTCGACGAAAACGGCAACGGGAAAACGCTTATTTGCGGAAGGGGAGTCGCTTACGAGTACGCAACGTCGCTTGCCAACTGGATTCACTCATATTACGAACCCGAAAACAGAATGTACGCTTCCTACGTCGAGGCGTGGTCGGGACTGAAAGGCGACAAGGACAGTCTTTACGTGTGGTCGTACGAAATCAGTTATATGCAGTATCTGTATCCGTATAACAATTACGAGATACTCGTCGAGAATTTCAGGTACTTCAAACAATACGGCGGAAACTTCATTTATCCCGAAGGAACGTGGGAGAATCCCAACAATCCCGGGTTTGCGAAATTCCGCGATTACGTCAACGGCAAGGCGATGTTCGACGTAAACGTTGATTACAATTCGCTCGTCGAAAAATTCTTCAAGTACTATTTCGGCGAGGCCGGACCTCTTATGCGAAAATACTTCGACGAGGTTCAGTTAAACCTTAAAGACAAAGAGGGTATTACCGGAGGCAGCGTTCTTTCGTACACGCTCGGAAGAGCGGACGTGTGGCCCGAAGGACTTATAACAAGTTGGAATTCGCTTTTCGACGAGGCGTACAAAGTCATCGAAAAGCACTCGTCCGATCCGGAACTGTACGACGCGGTTTACAAACATATCCTTATCGAATCGCTCTTCCCGAGGTACGTACTCTGCACCACTTACGCGCTGTCGTTCAGCAAAACGCAACTTAAAGAGATGAGAAAAGCGTTTGCGGAGGATTTCGAAACGCTCGGCAACACTACTCACGAAGAGCATTACACGATCGACGTGATTTTCTCGACGTGGGATCTTGACTGACGGTGGGGGATAAAGATATGAAAAAAAGATTTTCTAAAATCGCTTTCTTACTCGTTCTTATTTTCGTTCCCGTCATTGTGACGTTCGGATTCTCGGCTTGCTCGTGTTCCGACAAGCCCGACCTCGAACCGCCCGCAAACGTAGCCGTCGTTACGATTAACCGCGAAAGCGCGTCCGTTCCGGAGTACGAAACGATTATGCTGGCGGCAACTGCCGAAAACACAGACGAACCGATAACGTGGACTTCGTCCGACGAGTCCGTCGCTACCGTCGACGGCGGCATTGTATACGGCGTAAAAGCGGGTTCCGCCGCGATTACCGCTTCTGCGGGTGGGGCGAGCGCGACTTGCGCCGTTACCGTCACCGAAACGATAAACGTTCCCGTTATAGCGTTTAACGGAGATATCAGTCTCGAAGAAGGTCAAATTTTTTCGGACGAGATAAAAGTAAAATTCAACGGACGGGACATAACCGACGAGGCGACAATCGAAGTCGCTGGCGCGGGCGAAACGGCAAACGTTTGCACCGTACAAAACGACGCGGACGGAAAGGTCGTTTTTACGGCGGGGAAAGTCGGTACGGCGGAGTTTATCGTCGCCGTTACCGCTCGCGGAATTTACGTAAGCAAGAACGTTACCGTAAGAGTGTCGGAAGCGAACGTAAACGTTTTTCCGGACGGAGACGAAGTTACGGTTACGGAAAACGGTTATGCGGCAACGCTGTCGACTACGACGGACAACGGCAAAAAAACCGAAATTCCTCTGACGTTTACCGCTGTTAAAGGCGATAACGTGACCGAAAAAGCAAATATCGCGTGGGATTTATCTTCCTCGGCTTATGATCCTTCGGTAGCAACGGTATCGGGTACCGGAGGCGAATACGTCGTCCGTAAAGCGGGCGCGGGCAAGACGAAACTCGTCGGTGCTTACGTTTCCGGAACAAAAAAGATTCCCGTCGAAATCGAAGTCACGGTAGAGAGAACGTTAAAAAACCTGACGATCGAGACGGTCGTCGAAGCCAACGGGCTCGCGACGTTGCCGATTCACGAGGAAATTTCCGAGACGATCGTCGACGTAACGTTGAGGGGAGAATCCGTTTTCGATAGCACGGACGGCGGCGTTATCAACCTGAAAAAAGACAGATTACCCAAAAAGGCCAGCGAATTGGGGCCGGTCTCTTTCGTTGTTTCGACGGAAAACTACGACTACGTGTGCGAAACGGAAATGTATTCGCTCGTAATCGGATCCAAAGCCGATCTGGACGCGTTCGCGGAGGCGGCTCGAGCTAACGGCGACGTAAAAAATACGGGAGTTCTCGACGGGTATTTCGTAATGGACGCAGACGTTTCTTATAACGGAACGTTCGCATCCGTTACCGACTCCGACGAAATATACGAGGCGGCAAGCAAAAACGGCGGCGGCTGGATGACCGGCAGCGCAAAATACGGATTTCGCGGCGTGTTCGACGGAAGAGGTCATAACATCGAAGGACTCACCGTAAGAGCGCGCTCAAACGATTCGTCAAGCGGCGGATTCGTAGGGTATCTTAACGACGCTGGCGTCGTAAAAAACGTTTCGTTCACAGATGCCGGACTGTACGAAAACAGCGGGTTTATATGCTCGCTCGGCGGCGGCACGGTGGAAAACGTAAATGTAACGTTTGCGAAAATCGGCGTCGGAAACGCAACGAAGGACTTGTATCACGATAGTAACAATCCGCGTAAAATGGGAGCGTTCTTTACGTTTTTCGCAACCGAGTCGGCTATTGTCCGCAATTGTCTCGTGGACGCGATCGGAGCGGAGATCCATTACGAAATAAACGCGGCAAGATCGGAAACAAACGTTTGTCTCGGTACGGGCGCGAAAAATACGGATAACTTCGTCGTTATTACGGACGTAGCGCGTATTGCCTCCGAATCGGGCGCGACGACGACCGCGCTTTCGTACGAAGATATTGCCTCGAACGAGAACGTACGTTCGGCGTTCGAAGAATTCGACAAATCGTTCTGGCAAATCGCCGGCAACATGCTGTTGCCGAAATCGGTCGCGGGTAAAATCGATCTGACCGCGAATATCGCGTTTGCAGACGTTCCGCCCGTGCTTTACGGCGGCAATGAGGCGAAAATCGTTGCCGATACCCGCTACGCTTACGTGACGGCGGGAGAACTCCCCGAGGGAGTAACGTTCGCAAACGGTATTCTGACGGTCGGCGAAACGGCGGAAAGCGGCAGCGTTACGCTTACCGTAACGTCTCTTCTTAACGGCTCGACCGCAACGGCGACGATATCGACGGTAAAAGCGCGCAAAGTTACCGTGAACCACGCTCGTACGGACATTGAAAAACGCGCCGAAGAAATCGATCTTTCGTTTGCGGGAGAGTATCTCGGCGACAGCGCGGAAGTATTTCTCGGCTCGGTAAAAATCGGAGGAGGAGCCGTAACGTACGGAAAAGTACCGTTCGACGGCAGTAAATTCGGCAACGAAACGGGCGAAAAAACTCTTACGGTTTATTCGGAAACGGGCGGAACGGTCAATTGTTTCGACATGAAGATCCGCGCCGTGACGATGATTATCCGCTCGGCGTCCGATCTCGACACCGTTCGTATCGGACAGCGGAATATCGACGCTAAAGAATCGATCGGCGGGTTATACGTTCTGGGCAACGATATAGATCTCGGCGGCGTGAAAATCGGAAGCAATCTCAATTATTCGACAGATACGGCTCCCGTATACGAATCCGATTTCGGTTTTGTCGGAACGTTCGAGGGCGGAGATCATACGATTTCTAATTTCACCGTCGGCAAAGGCGGACTGTTCGGTCACGTCGGCAGAGGCGCCGTTATTTCCGGCTTCAAAGTTAAAAACGTCACGTATTCGGGCGATTATCTTACGGCGTTGTTCGGCGTAACGGTTTCGGACGCGACGATCGACAATATCGGGATATCCGTTGCAAACTATTATGCGGACGCCGGTTCCGCCGCGGGCATTATCGCCTCGCGGTATATGAAAAATTGTACGATCCGCGGCGTAGAAATAAAAGCGGAAACGTGCGACGTGGACTCGATATTCGGCTGGAGCGTAACCAACAACAAGTTCGTCGGCGTTACGGCAATCGTGAAATCTTTCGGCCGTCTCGGATATTCGGACGACGGAAAAACGCAGGAGATAACGTCGCTCGAAAACGTGACAGTAACGCTTTCGTAACGGTAAAAAGAGATGTGCGCGCGGCTTTTTTAAGGCGGCGTAACGTACACGCGTAAATAAAATCGGATTTAGCGCAAACGTGCGATAATCAATATAATTCCGGAGGAAAAGTATGAGAAAAGTTGTAAGAGTCCTGATGGCGACTATTTGCGTCGCTTTCGCGTCGTGGGCGTTTGTCGCGTGCGGCGGGAACAAACCCGAGCCGAAAACCGCGCTCGACGTTCCGGTTATAGCAAGTAAAGTCTATAACGGAGAAACGCAAACCGCTTCCGTTCCCGAAAACGCCGGCTATACGGTTACGACAAATGCGGGCGGAACGGACGTCGGCGAATATCCGGTAGTCCTTACGCTTACCGATCCTGACAAATACGAGTGGAACAATCCCGACGAGGACGACGCAACCCGCGTTACGCTCAGATTCGGGATAACCGTGGCGGCTAACGAGATAACGACGATTTCGGTCGGAGAAAAAGTCGTTTACGGAACCGCCCTCGATCCGACCGCTACGGCCAAATTCGGCGTGCCGGTATTTACTTATTCGACGGAAGAAAATGGAACGTATTCGACAAAAGCGCCGACTGTCGCGGGATCGTATTGCCTGAAAGCGACCGTCGCGGCGACGGAAAACTACGACGGAGCAACGAGAACGCTTGCTTTTACGATCGAAAAAGCAGAGTCCCGCGTAACGACAAAGCCTTCGGCAAAAGAACTTTTCGCAAACGGCGCGCCGCAACAACTCGTAACGGCCGGCATTGCCGACGGCGGAACCGTTGTTTATGCGACGGTCGACGGCGAAGAAACCGAGCCGAGCGCGTCGCTTGCCGACGCCGGCAAATGGTCCCGGGAAATTCCTTCGGCGACCGCGGCGGGTAAATATACGGTTTATTACTCGGTAAAGGGAGACGAGAATCATACCGATTCGACGATCGGGAAAGTTGTTGCGGAGATTAAAAAGAACGACAACGCGATTTCGGATCTTACGGTAGCCGACGTAACGTATAACGGCGCACCTCCCGCTCCGGGCGCGAGCGTAGCGCACGGCACGATCGAATACTCCTATTCGCTTGCCGCCGACGGAAATTTCGTGGCGTGGAGTGCAATAGAAAAGCGTGCGGGCGTATATTACGTAAAAGCGATGGTCGCCGAAGACGATACGCATAAAGGCGCGACCGCAACCGCTTCGTTTACGATGAACAAAGCGGCTAACGCTATATCGGCGGTTACGGTTGAAAATATCCACTGCAACGAAACGCCTTCGCCTTCCGCAACGGCAACCGACGGAGTACCGATTTATAAGTATGCGACCGAAAGAGACGGAGCGTACGGCGATATTACCGAATTCAAAGCCGAAACCGGAACGTATTACGTAAAGGCTTACGTTGCCGCGACCGACAACTATCTCGCCGTCGAGAGCAATCCCGTTTCGTTTACCGTAACGCACAATCACGTCTGGACCGTCGGAGAAACCGAAGACGTAAAGCAATGTGTTTGCGGCGACGTTTCCGAGGCGTTCGAAAAGACGCTTGCCTCGACTGCCGCCCGGAGAATCGACCTCTGCGTCGGTAACGACGGCGCGTTGAGCGAGTCGGCGACGAGCGAAATATCGCTTGCCGGTATTTCCGATTATACGACCGTTTCGTCGGTGAAGTTCGGCGATAAAACCGTCGCGGTTTCTTCCGAAAACGCCGCGGATAAAAAACTCACGGTGCCGGCAAACGGTTTCGGCTATGCTTACGGCGAACAAACCGTAAAAATCACGGTGAACGGCAGCGACGAAGCCGCTCACGAAATAAGCGTAAAACTTTTGCTGGTGACCCGCGTTTTTGCGGATAAGGACGGACTCGATTCGTTCGGAACGATCGCGAAAAAATGCGAAAGCGGCGAAAATTCATGGGGCGGTTATTTCGAACTTGGCAACGACATCGAATATAACGGAATCTGGAAGAGTTTCATATCCGCTTCCGATAACACCGCACTCGAAGCGTACGACGGCTTTAAGGGAGTGTTCGACGGCAAGGGATACAAGATAAACAAACTTACGGTTACGTGGAACTCGGTATCCGGCGTCGAAGGAGACGGAGTCGGCGCGTTTATCGGAAAATTACATAAGGACGGAGTTCTGCGCAACGTTGCGTTCACCGACGCGCGCGTCGGACATAGCCGCAGCTTGCTCGTGTTCGCAGGATCCGGAACGATCGAAAACATTTACGTCAAGTACGGAATTTTCGGCGTGAATAATTACGACTCGTATGATGTCAGCACTTTATGGGGGCAGACGGCAACGATGTTTTCTCAAAGCGAGGGAGTCGGAGCAAAAGTCAGAAACGTTATCGTTGACGTAACCGACGCCGTGGGAATTTCCGTTGCGCCTAATGAAAAATATTCGGGTTCGATCGTCGGACTATTAAATGACGTTACCGTGCTTTCCGACGTGTACGTGGTAGGAGTTCCAGAGGCATTCGACGGCAACGTCGTAAAAAAATGGGGCGGCGCATACGAATCCGGCACGAATTTCTTTGTTTATCGTTCGTTCGTCGATATGGCGGCAGATACGTCGCGCGACTATTCTTCGTTTGTCTCTCTCGTGTGGACGGTAAAACAGGGCGGACTTCCGTACTATGCGAGCATAGAGATTGCCGCACCCGCGCTCGCGGTTCCGGGCGAAATAGTTAAGGGAACAACGGGAGTTGTTACCCTCGGCGCAAACGCGACCGTCGCTCTCGACCAAGCCGCAATCGACGCGGGGATCGAATTGTCAGGCAATACGATTTCCGTTCCCGAGGACGCCGCCAACGCAACGTATACGGTTACCGCAACTTCGGTGTTCGATCCCGCTCTTAAAACCGCAGTGTCGTTCGACGTCGTAAATAAGCGCGTTATCAAAAATCTTTCTTCGGTTACCGAACTCGATTTTAATCTCGATAACGACAATCCCGACTTAACCTCCGAAAAGCCGATAACCTTCGATCTGACGGAAGCGTTTGCGGGAGACGTTACCGCGGCGGTTTACGTCGGCGAAACAAAGACGGCGGACGGCGTTTCGATCGCGAAAGGCAAAGTAACTCTTAACTTCGCGGCAAAGGACTGTTTCGGCGAAAAAACAGTAAGATTCGTATTCTCTTCGGACGGTACGGATTACGAAGTGGCTGCGCCCGCGTTATTCGCTACGAAAACGATCAAAAACCACTCTACGAGCGGTTACGGTGATAACGATCTTCGCGCGATAAAAAAGATTTCTGATCTTCTCGACGGCGGCGGTTATTATCGTCTCGGCGAAAATATCAAACTTCAGTGGTACTGGTACTGCGGCAGCGACGATTATCGTATCGGCGTCGACAAGCCGTTTGTCGGAACGATCGACGGAAACGGATACTCGATCGACGGGTTAAAACTCTGGTCTAACATCGCAGGCGGATTTATACAGAATCTCGGCGAAAAGGGTACGGTCAAGAATATTTCTTTTACCGGCGTGCAACTCGGAATGATAACTTCTCTGATTCATACGGGTTCCGGCAGTCTTGAGAATATTTACGTCAAGGTCGGCGAAATACCCGCGGCATATGGAGGATATGCGGATTATGCGCTTAACAACGAAACTACGATATTCGGAAACAGCACGCAAACGAATGCTTTCAGAGTCAAAAATATTCTCGTGGATTACTCCGGTACGCACGTCGGAGATTACAGCGGTAAAGCCAATGCTAAACTGCTCGGAACGTTCGGCAAAAGCGCAACGGTCAAAAACGTTGTCGCAACGGGTATTCCGACCGCGCTGGGTACTATAATGACGGATACCGCGACGGTTTATCTCGGATTCGACGACGGCACGCATAACGACGTTGCGTTCCCCGCGACCGGATGGAACGAAACCTACTGGACTGTTGGCGAGAATACCGTAACGTGGAATACGAAAACCTGATTATAAAAAAATTAAACTAACTCAACGGAGACAACATGCTATACCCGCAGTCAAACAAATTCAGAAGCACCACGAGTTTAAACGGAATATGGAATTATAAGACGGTAGACGACGATTACAAGCCCGTAGCGAAAGCGACGGGCGCGTCGCCTATGGCGGTACCCGCAAGTATCAACGATATCGTCACCGATAAAAAAATCGCCGAATACGTGGGAAAAGTTCTTTTCGAAACCGATTTTGCGCTTCCGCGCGAGAACGGTAAAGTTTACAGATTACGCATCGGAGCAGCCAGTCACAAATGCGAAGTTTATCTTAACGGCGATAAAATCGGAGAAGGGATCTGCGGTCAATTGCCGATAGATCTGCCGCTTGACGGACTGAAAGACGAAAATCGTCTGTCGGTGATCGTGGACAATCGACTTGATTATCACACGCTTCCGATGGGTAAACTCATAGACGGAAACATATTGTGCGAGTCGAATTCCCGCGGGCGCAAATATTTTGAATTCGACGGCGATTTCCCTGCAAAAAAGCAGGTGATCAACCATGATTTTTACAATTTTACCGGGATTCACCGCGACGTTACCGTTTACGGGATTTCGCCGGGAGCAATCAGGGATATAACGGTAAAAACCGTCGTCGGCGGGGATTACGGCAAGGTTGCCGTACAAACCGAATTTTTCGAAGATTTACCCGATGCTGCCGCCGTTAAATTCGTAATCCGCCGCAACGATTCGGTCGTCGCCTGGAAAATCGTAAAAGCGAGCGAGGCAAAGGAGGTTGTTTTCGATATTGCCGACCCCGAACTCTGGGATATCGGCAAGCCCGAACTTTACACCGTTTCCGTCGGAACGGACCACGACTTTTACGAGACCGCGTTCGGGATCCGCAAGGTAAGTTACGACGAAAAGGGACTTTATATTAACGACAGACCGGTATACCTCAAAGGTTTCGGAATGCACGAAGATTTTTTTGTTCTCGGCAAAGGTGCAAGCTCCGCCGTGAACGTTAAAAGTTTCGAACTTCTTAAATGGATCAACGCAAATTCAGTAAGGACGAGTCATTATCCTTACGTCGAAGAGATCTACGATCTTGCCGACAGATACGGAATTCTGGTTATAGACGAAGTCCCCGCCGTAGGAATGAATCACTGGGAGCCTACGTTTGCCGAGGGGAGGGCGGACGAACAAACGCTTGCGCTTCATAAAAAAACCTTGTCGCTGCTTATCGAACGGGACAAGAACCATCCGTGCGTAGTCATGATAAGCGTGGCTAACGAGGCCGCTACTTACGAGGACGGCGCACGCGAATACTTCAAAAAAATCGTGAATCACACGCGTTCGCTTACCGATCTGCCGATTACAAGTCCGGAGGAAACGAAATTCGCCGAAGATAACAAGTGCGCGGATTTGTTCGACTTTGTGTCGCTTAACAGATACTACGGCTGGTACGACGAAATAGGCAGGATCGAAGCGATCGGACCGCTTTATAAAAACGACCTTTGCAACTATTACGAAAAGTTCCGTAAGCCAATTATCGTCGCCGAGTTCGGCGCGGATACGGTCGAAGGAGTTCATTCTTTGCAGTCGTATGTGTTTTCCGAAGAATATCAGCGCGATTACATTACCGAGTGTTGCAGAGTGTTCGACGAACTTCCGTTCGTAGTCGGCGAGCACGTCTGGAATTTTGCCGATTTCAGGACAAAAGAGGGTACTATCCGGATGCGAGGCAACCGGAAGGGCGTTTTCACAAAAGACCGGGAGCCGAAAGCGGCGGCGTTTATGTTGAAAAAGCGGTGGGCGGAAAAAACGGAAAAGTGAGGACGACTGTGAAAAAACTTGATTTCGAATCGGTTTTGCGCGGACGACGGTATCGCGACGGATTATTTCTGCCCGATTATCCGCGCGACGAATCCGGCAGATTTTTACGCGAAAAGACGCTTGAAATAATCGTTCGCGAAGAGTATGGCGAAATAGGCGAAAAAGAACGTGAAGGTCTTACCGTTACAACCGAAGACGTCACGGACAGAGATGCCGACCTGTATAACGGCTGCCTCGTTTGCGCAAAGGCCTTGCACGATAAAGTTAAATTCACGTTAAGTAAAAACGGAAAATCTTCAAGTTTTATCGTCGATATTTTTAATCCGGTTAAGGTAAAAGCCCCCGATTTCGTCGTTCATCTCGATTTCGTCGCCGGTGTGCCGACAAAATATCTGCCGATCGAGGAGATTATGGATCGGGGGATAGGCGTAGCGCATGTCGACTATAAAGGAATCACTTCCGACGACGAGAATTTCGACGACGGAATCGCGAAATTGTTCGAGCGCAAAAATTCGTATTCGGCGGGTAAAATCGCGATATGGGCGTTCGCCGCGAAACTCATAGGCGAATATCTGTCGGAGCGCGGCTACGCCGAAAAGGATCGGTTGTACGTTGCCGGACATTCGCGGCTCGGTAAAACCGCGCTTTTAGCAGGCGCTTTGTATCCGATATTTGCCGGGTGTTTCGTCAATTGCTCGGGATGTTCGGGCGCGGCGATTTCACGAGGTAAACAAGGCGAAACGATACGGAAAATCAACGACGTTTTCGGCTACTGGTTTACGGAAAATTACAAAAAGTACAACGACCGCGAATATGAAATGCCATTTGATCAGCATTTCCTTGCAGCCTCGGTCTTTCCGCGTAGGTTGTTTATCGTGGCTGCGAGCAAGGACGATTGGGCGGATACTGACGCGCAGTATCTTTGCGCCGAAGCTGCTTCGACAGTATACGAAGAATCCGGATCGGTCGGACTTTCGCGATTAGTCAAGCCGCTCGGAGTCGGCGAGAAAAACGATAGAGGTAATATTAAATTTTTTATTCGCGACGGCGTGCATTATTTCAGCCGCGAAGACTGGAATTTCTATATCGACTGTCTGAAAAAATCGCAACAGGTATAACGATTATTCGATATAGTCGAAGTAAGAGTATAATCGCGAATGTAGCGTTTCAAAAAAACGAACCCCGTAACGAAACCGCTTGCGGGGTGAATTTTTTCGGATCGTTTACGACAAAAAACTGTATTGTGCTGTACGCGGAAATCAAAAAAGAGGAGAGACGATGAGTTTTTACGACGATAACGTATTTCTGAGAGGAAACGCTGCAAGGACGATTTACGGCGAAATAAAGGATTTGCCGGTAATCGACTACCATTGCCACCTCGATCCCGCCGCGATAGCGCGCGACGACGGATTCGGGAACATAGGCGAACTGTGGCTTAAAGGCGACCATTACAAATGGCGGGCGATGCGGCTTTGCGGCGTTCCCGAGTGTAAAATCACGGGGGAGGCGGACTATAAAACGAAGTTTATCTCGTTCGCGGAAATTCTGCCGAGTCTCGTCGGCAACCCCGTTTATCACTGGGCGCACCTCGAACTCAAAGAGATTTTCGGAATAACCGAACCGCTTGATTCGCAATCGGCGGAGCGGATTTACGAAGAGACAAGCGAAAAACTGAAAGATATACGCGTTTCGACGCTTCTTAATAAATTCAACGTCGAGTGGCTCGCTACCACCGACGATCCGGCTTTCGATCTGCCGCACCACGGCAAGAGGGGAAACACCGTAGTTACTCCGACTTTCCGCCCCGATCGGCTTTACGACCTAGGCGGCGAGTATATCGACCTTCTCGGGGTAAGCGCGGGAGTGAAAATCGAAACGCTCGACGATCTTCTCGGCGCGCTTATCAAGCGGCTGGATTATTTCGTAAGCCGAGGTTGCAGGATTTCCGACCACGGATTTTACCGTTTTCCGCAATCTTACGCAAGCGAACGGCAAGCAAAGGACATGTTTTTGCGGCGCGAAAACCTTACGGCGACCGAAAAAGACGCGTTCTTCGGGTTTATGTTCACGTGGCTTGCGCGCGAGTACGCAAAGCGCGGTATACTAATGCAGATCCATTTCGCGGTAAAACGCAACGTAAACACGCTGGCTTTTAACGAAATCGGCGCGGACGGCGGATTCGACGTTATCGCCGACCCGCAGCCAGCGGAAGATATTATAAAGTTTCTCGACCGGCTTTCGGACGACGATAGACCCGAAACGGTGCTGTATTCGCTCTCGCCCGTCAATCTTTCGACGATCGCGGTGTTGTCGGGCGCGTTCCGCAAAGTCCGTATGGGAGCCGCGTGGTGGTTCAACGATACGGCGTCGGGGATAAGGAACAATCTTTCGCTCATCGCCGAACACGCCGCGCTCGGCACAAACCTCGGTATGCTCACCGACAGCCGCAGTTTTTCGTCGTACGTGCGCTTCGATTATTTCCGTCGGATTCTCGCCTCTTACCTCGGCGAGGCGGCAGACGGGGGCGAATTTACCGAAAAAGAGGCGATCGGGATTGCCCGCAAAATTTGCTACTTCAACGTAAAGGAGACGCTTAAAATATGAAAATGACTTTCCGCTGGTACGGCGAAAAGGATTGTATTCCGCTGTCGTATATAAAACAAATTCAGGGAAAGTGCAGCTACCATAGGGAATTATTAAAACTAAATTTTAAGAATTGCACTTTCAAACGACGAAAAAAGGCTTGCAGAAAATCAATCTGCGAGCCTTTTACTTATACATTATATTTTCAGCTCGCCATGATAAACAAAGAATGTGTATAAAAATATGAGGTATAATAGTTTTGGTGGAACAAAGCGATAAATGAGAAATATATTGAGACTCGGTAAAAGTCATTGAAAAAATTCGTTGTTTGTGTTATAATAAAAAAGTAAAAAGTTTACTGCGTTTGAGGTGATTAAATGCTTATAAACGATAATCAATATTTAGATGTAATAGAATCGATAAAGAATGAAATATCGAAAGCGCAATACAGCGCAGCCTTACAGGTCAATAAGGAATTGACTTTGCTTTATTATCATATAGGAAGCATAATCAACGAGCACAAAACATGGGGTAATAAGTTTATCGATAATCTCGCCAAAGATATAAAAATCGCATATCCGCATTTTACGGGATATTCCGTCCGCAACCTTAAATATATGGCGAAATTTGCAACCGAATACGACGAGCAATTTGTGCAGACGGTATCTGCACAAATTCCGTGGTCGCATAACGTTACGATTATTGAAAAAGTTAAAGATTCCGAAAAACGCGAAGGCGTTAGACGTTGTAAACGACGAAGAGAGCAATATTCGTGAGTTTCTGAAGGTTGTCAACAGTTATACGGAAATCGAAGAACTTACTCCCGAAATACTGAATAATTTCATCGACAGGATTTATATAGGCGAGAAGTATTCCGACGGAAACGCACACAAACAGGAAATCAGAATTATTTATAAATTCATCGGTGCGGAAAGCACGCACGGGTATAAAGTGAAAGGAAGTCGTGTAGCCGAAATCTTTTAACGGCTGCATATTCTCCCCGTCGTTTACTCATCCGATGGCGAAGATCAGCTTGAAAGTTACAAAGCGCAGGTGGCGTATTATACCGACGCAATAGCAAAAAATCCCCGGTGGAGATTCGTTGACATTTACGCAGACGAAGAAATAATTTATGGGGAACAATAATTAAAAAATTTAAGAATCCGAAGCAATTTTTTCACTGAAAATATAAACGAGTTGTTGGAACATAAGCCGAAAACGATTGAAAAAAAGTGGCGTATATGCTATACTATAAAAAAGATAATATGTTGAATTTTACAAAAAGCATTATTATAACAGTAGTCGAAGCGATGAATAATCGGGAGCGTTAACAATGAAAAACGAATTATACGTCAACGGAATAGATGTAAAGTATAAAAGAATCAACAAGGATGACTATATATCGCTGACCGATTTGGCGCGATATGTAAATCCCGACGAGCCGAAAATTCCTATCCAAACTTGGATGAGGAATAAAGACGTCGTATCCTATCTCGGGTTGTGGGAACAGTTAAACAATCCGAATTTCAAAGGTCGCGAATTTACGACCTTTGAAAACAAATCCGGTGCGAACAGTTTTTATTTGTCTCCCGAAAAATGGGTAAACGAAACAAATGCGATAGGCATTATCGT
>ULYL01049443.1_pt1 | contig 45446 bp, 36 predicted proteins | sample 1962211 | NCBI WGS metagenome assembly ULYL01 (sample SAMEA4835864, study PRJEB28245) | human gut metagenome | biome: gut microbiome; material: fecal sample | place: Denmark | collected 2008
AGCGGACGCGCCGTGGTCGCCGCAGAACGACGCCCGCACAATCGCGGGTCCGCCCTTTCGTCCGCCGACAACGTCCCGTCCGGCGGCACTTAACGCGCCAAAGCTACTCTTGTTGCATACAGTATACCCCAAACGCAAAAAAAAATCAATGAAAACGGCGCCGCTTTTCAAAGAATTTTTCCGGAAAACGGCAAATAAACGCGCGGAAATTGCCTATACTTTTGTTATGAGTCTTATTTTCGTACGAACGATTTTAATTTTCATTACGCTTTTATTCATCATGCGGCTGATGGGAAAGCGACAGATAGGCGAAATGCAGCCGTACGAACTCGTCATTACGCTGATCATCGCCGATCTTGCCTGCATCCCCATGGCAGACCCATCCGTGCCGCTTCTGTACGGGCTTGTCGCGATTCTCGCCATTTATCTGATGCACCAGATCGTGTGCCTGTGCGACTTGAAATCCAAAACGATGAAACGCATATTAAGCGGTTCGCCCAGTATCGTTTTAAATAAAAACGGCATAGACATCACGCAACTGAAAAAGAACAATCTTGACGTTTCCGATCTGATTGAAAGTCTGCGCGGAGCGGGATATTTTTCGCTTGACGCCGTGGATTACGCGCTGTACGAAGCGAACGGCACGTTTTCGGCACTGCCGAAGCAGGACTATGAAAAACTGCAGTCCTCTTTATCCGTCATCATCATCGACGAAGGGAAATTCGAAGAAAAAAACGTGCTTTTAAGCGGAAAAACGCGCGAAGAATTCTGCCGCGTTTTACGTGAAAACGGGTGCGATAATTATAAAAAAATGCTGATTTTAACGCTGGACGGCAACGGAAAGATGTATTTTCAGCAAAAAGGCGAAAAATTCAAAATTCTGCAAACGGATACGGGAGGCGCAAGGTTATGGTGAAAACCATCGTAAGCATTATTATTTCGGCTTCGCTGCTGCTGTTTATTTCGTTGTTCGAACACTTCTGCGTAAACGCCGTATTTTACGGCTTCCGCGAACGGCTGACGGCGCTGTACGAAAAAACGGAAGAAGGAAAAGCCACGTTCTGCGACGGAGATAGCGTGCGCGCGTTCTGGACGGAAAAAAGAAAAGAGCTGCACGTATGGGTTACGCACACCTCCATAGAAAACGTGGATTATCAGTTAAACGAAGCGATCGGCTATCTGTACGAGGAAAAATTCGACGACGCGCTGCCGAAAATAGAAGTGCTCATCGAAATGACGAAAAAAATCCCCGCCGCGTATTCGTTCAGTTTCGAAAACGTGTTCTGACCGCATCGGAAATCGTTTGCGGAAAAAATGCGGAACCGCCGCGCATCACACCAGCCCGTAGGAGGCAAGGATACGCAGATCCGCGTCGAAAATATTCTGCAAAAACGTTTTGACGGCATTGTTCGTGGCTTTATCGAACGTGCCGTTTTCGTTGCTTTTCAGCATCGCCACGATGGCGTTGAAATTTTTGTAAATCGCCTGCGCGTCCTCTTCTATCGCCGTGTACGCTTCCTCTTTGCCGCCGTGCTGAATCGCGTACATTTCGCGGATAGTGCCGTTCATTTTATGCAGAATTTCTATCTTGCCCGTGGCGAACGTTTCCGCACATTCGTGATTCAAGTCGGATAAAAGCGCGATAAATTTTTGCAGTTGTTCGTTGCCTTCCAGTTCGGTAGCCATAATTTTCTCCTTCGCGTCCGCCGCGTTGTTTATGCGGCGTTTCCGGCGACTATTTTATAATGTTACGCCGTTTAATTCAAGCAGCGCGCGCGCCGTTTCAACGCTGTCGGCGCCCGTAGCGTTCTTCACGGGGGCGAATTCTTTTTCGCGCCGCACTTCGCAGGGCAACACACTGCCCATAAACGAGATTAAATCCACCGCCAGCGTTTCGAATTTCAGTCCGTTTTCCCGCTGCGGTTCGCATTTTTCGCCCCGCTCGTTTACATACGGAATCTTTTTTTTCACGATATGTACGGGGATTGTTTCCCGTTCCGTTTCTTCCAGCCGTTCCAGCGAAAACAGATAATTTAAAATCACGCCGTAAGAATATTCCAGACTGCCGTCCGCCGCCCGCGCGTTTGCCGTTTCTTCCGTCAGTTCGTAATATTCAATCACCGCGGCTTTGCCGTCCTTTTCGCAAAGCACCCCCACTTTTTCCTGCGGGCTGTTCTTTCGCACGCACTTGGCGCCGCACGCCTTTCCGCTTTCCAGCGTGGCGCCGATAAACACGGGATCGAACGGGCGCTGCAATACGTTATCCACCGCGTATACGTTCAGCCACTCCGCTCCGCCGTTTTTCAGTTCTTCGTATAATCCCGATTTTTTCAGCGACGAGAACCAGCCTCCGTTGCCGTTCGGAGAAGTGGCGGGCGTATCTTTTTCTTCCTGAAGAATTTTGCCGTTCATGTCCGTGCACGGCGCGGCGTCCTGTACGAAAAACCGCACTTTTTCCGCATCGTAACCGAAATACCCGTTTCCCTTCCAGAACTCCTGCGTTTCTTCGTTGTTTTTTTCGCTTGTCATCACAAGCAGAAGCGGGCGCGCGCCGCTTTCCCGCAAATCGTTCAGAATGTTGTTCATCTGACAGGCAAAAATGGAAAGTTCGCGCGTAACGCCCATATTAAACGCGCCCTTCGGCCCTTCCGCGCCCAGCCGCGTCCCCTGCCCGCCGGCAAGAAGCAGTCCCGCGATTTTTCCGCTTTTCAACGCCTCGTTGCCGATGGTTTTAAAACGCTGTTCGTTTGCTTCGATATCGGCGACGGAAAGTCCTTTCACCGGCGAAAGACGCGAACCTTCGCCGGATAAATTCTGCGGATGTTTTAAATTTTCAAGTACCGCAAAATCAAGTCTTTCGATATTACGCAGAAGCTTTTCTTTACCGGTTTCGTCCAGCTCGTCCCAAAAACGCAGCAACTGCTCCTGCCCGTTCCGCTTTAAAAGCTCTTTCGTCTGTTCGTAATTCATATCTTCCTCCGGGAATTTTACGCAACGGTTTCATTGTAGCAGATCGGAATAAAAAAAGCAAGCCTTTTCCCCTCGGCAATGAAATTTTAAAACTTTGTTTGCGATTTTCTCACTTTTTTGTAAACGACTCACGATAAAAAGTTTACTTTTCCCCCTTTACGTGTTATAATTTAGAGGATGAAACGCGGTTTTCTTTCAAAACTGTATATGCGCGTCCGCCAACGGCTTCTGGGGATAACCTTTCCCGTGGAGGACGATTTGTTCCGCTGCTTTACTTGCGATTCGCAGGGCGCGCTGGCGCAAAGCCGCCCCGGCGACGAATTGCAGCTGGTACACGTAAAAAACGGAAATAATTTCGCCGCATACGCTTACAGCATCCGCCTGAACCGCCTGATCGGCGAGCTTGGCAGGCAACTGACGCAGGATCTTCTGAAAATTTTCGGGAAAGGTTTCTGCCTCGACGGCGAAATCGCCGCGATATCCAAAGACGAAAACGAAAAATTCCGCTGCAGCGTACGCGTATTTAACACCTCTTCGATGATGGCGCCGTATCTGGAAGAACTGCCCTATCTGTTTTCGGAGCGGAACGAATAAAAATCGCCGGATAAAAATTTTGCCGACCTGTTTTCAAGGTCGGCTTTCGCTTGCAAAAAATCAATCAATTGTTCTCTTCCAGCAGCTTGCCCGCCTTTTTCTGGCAGACGAAGTAAATCGGCACGAAAATCAGCGTGGTTAACAGCCAGCTTGCCGGGTACAGAAGATACAGCGACGTAAGCGTATTCCACGCTTTCAGCACCGTATTCAGCCAGAGAATACGGAACAGGCAGGTGCCTCCCAGAACCACGAACATCGCCGTCATCGATTTGCCCAGCCCGCGCAGACAATACGCGAATACTTCCTGCAAACCGCAGAGGAAATAGGTAATCGAAATAATCAGCATACGCGTATGCGCGTAGCCGACGACTTCTTCGCTGTCCGTCATAAACGAACACAGCGGACGGGCAAGAAGCGCAAGCAATCCGCCGAGAACGAGCCCTATAACGGTAGTTAAACCGAGCGCCGTATACGCGGATTTTTTCACGCGGTCGAATTTTTTCGCGCCGTAATTCTGGCTGACGAACACCGTGGAAGAAAGGCTGATGCCGTACATCGCCTGATAGGTAAGATTATCGTACTGCGAAGCGATGGTATTCGCCGCCATGACGGATTGACCGAAGCCGTTGATGGCGGATTGCACAAGCACGTTGGAAATGGAAAACAAGCTGCCTTGCAAACCGGAAGGCAAACCGATTTTCGCCATATCCGCAAGCTCTCTTTTGTAAATTCGGAGATGTTCTTTTTTCAGCTGCGCGGCGCCCGTTTCTTTAAAAAGCGCCAGAATGGCAAACACCGCCGAAATACCGTTGGAAACCACCGTGGCGATCGCCACGCCTTCTACGTCTTTTTTTAATACCAGCACGAAAAATACGTTTAAAAATACGTTGGCAATGCCGCCGATGACAAGATAAATTAACGGGCGGAACGTATCGCCCACGCCGCGGAGCACTGCGGTGGAAAAATTGTAAAGCATGATGATAGGCATGCCGAGGAAGTAAACTTTAAGATACTTCACCGCCATATCCAGAACCGCCGGATCGCATTTCATCCATATAAGAAAAACGCGTGCGCCGAAAAAGCCCACAAACAACAATATCACGCCGCAAAGAAGCGAAGTCACCACCGAACACCCGACGATCCGCCGCGACCTTTCCGTTTCGCCGCTGCCAACGCAGCGCGCCACAAGCACGTTTGTACCTACGGAAAGTCCTACGAACAAATTGATAATCAGCTGAATCAGCGAACCCGTAGCGCCCACCGCCGCCACGGCGCCGTCGCCGCTTTCGCTGAAAATGCCCAGCACCGCCACGTCCGCCGCATTGAACAGAAGCTGCAGAAGATTGGTGGCTATCAGCGGCAGCGCGTATAAAATCATCGATTTTAAAATCGGACCGCCCACTATATCGATTTCTTTTTTTCTTTTAACGTTGGTAAGCATATACGTTTCCCTCTTGCCGAGCGAAAACAAGAATTTCTCGCGGCGCGGCTCATCTGTCCGCAAAAGCAGAAAAACAGCGCACGCCAAAAACGCGCGCGCCGCATTTATTGTACGTCGATTTCAGAAAAAGCGCAAAAACGCTCAGTCTTCCAGTCCCTCGTTAAGTTTCGCAAGAAGCTTATCGAGATCCTCGCCGTGAACGGCAACCGCTTCCGCAACCGTTTCGCCGTGCGCCATCGCGCAACCGAAGCAGTGCATGCCCGCCGCCATAAGAATATCGGGTGCATCCGGGTTGAGTTGTAAGCAATCCGCAATCAAAGTATCCGCAGTAATTTTAGCCATTGAAATTTTCTCCTTAAAACAATTTTTCTACATTGTAGCACATCCGAAAAAAAAAGACAAGATTTTAAACGGTGTTTTTTCAGGGGAAACAAGAAAAATTTTCCGATTACGGAGAAAAAGCGACGTTTTGAAAAAATTTTCAAAAAAATTAGAGCGCACTTGCCGAAAAACGGTTGACAAACGCAGAAAAAAATACTATACTATGTAAGCAGTTTTGAAAAGGCTTGCTTGTCGCGGCTGTTTCTCAAAGAAAGCAAAGCAACGGAATATGCACCTTTAGCTCAACTGGATAGAGCGTTGGTCTACGGAACCAAAGGCTAGGGATTCGAATTCCTTAAGGTGCACCAAAAAGTTATCATCCGAATTGTTGGCTCGTAACGAGCGAATGGTTCGGATTTACTTTTTATTTAAAACAGGCAACGGCAACGCGATCGTCTACGCGGCAATCGCCGTTCCGTCGCTTCGCTCCTTACGGATTTACTTTATATATCGGCAAATCCGAAGAAATTAAGTATAATAAAAAACGGCTTAAACCCGCCCGAATATACATAAAAAAGCTCCGAAAACGATTCAATCGCGCTCGGAGCTCTTTAATTTTTATACCTGTTACAGAAGAATACAAAACGGATTTATTGCCGGTTTTATTCTTCGCCTTCCGCTGCGGCGGGAACGACGCCGTTAGCATTTCCTAAAGCAGTCGCCTTATGCGAACGGATATATTTCGTCCATTTGATATAACCGTAAGTTGTGTTGGTGAGATAGCCCGCTTTGAGAACAAGCAGTATCCACTGCCCCGCCATGATATTCAACGCGATTTCGAGAATGCAGACGATATACCAGGCGATCCACTGCTCGCGATAGCGGAACAGAATAAACAAACCGTTTGCTATACCTACGGCGGAAGCGCACGCGTCGAGATAGCCGCCTACGTCTTTCACTACTTCGTTATAAGACAAAATACCTTTACCCAAATCGATTAGGGAAAGAAGATAGCCTATGCCGATCGTCCAGACGGCAATTCCCGCAATAAGAAGTATATCCTGCTTCCAGCTGAGCTTGCGCACCGCGGTAAGTTCTTTTTCTTCGGAATCGGTATGTTTCTGCCAATTGATGAAGCTGATGATGTCGATGGGAATCCAGAAAAACAGCGTTACCGCCATGGTGGCGAATCTGTACGCGCATACGATGCAGATAAGTATTTCCACCACTTCCACCAGCAGCGATACGATGAAATTCCATTTGCTTTGCTTGGAAATCAAAAGTTCGCACGTGATATTCGATATAATATCCACCAGATACAATATCGTAATCAGTTTAGGGTTTACCGCAAGTTCATCGGAATCTTCCGGGAAAACGAAACAGAACACGATGGCAAGTACGAGAATGGATATATACCAGATTTTTTCGTACGTCGTGAAATAGTTCCATAAGTTTTTCAATTTCTGACCAAACGTCAGCTTCGGTGTATCTTTTACGTCTTTCATTTTTTTATTTTTCCTTTTCTTCGATTATTTTTTGATTTTTTTTGTTTTTTGCATTGTTCCGGCATTTGCCGTTTTTTTTCGGATGCAACTCCCGTCGGACGACTAAAACGCGTCTTTCGAAATTTTGCTCCAGCGTTTTTCGATGAATTTCATTTTCAAAGAAAGAGGCAGCGGCTTCGTTGCGGCGTTCATCAGCTTGTTCCAGAAGCCGATAATCGCTTTTCGTTTGCCCTTTTCCGCAGCGCGCAGACTCTTTCTTGCCACCAGCGACGGAGGCTCGGCGGCCAGTTTGCCCCATGCTTTCTGCCCCCGGATTTGTTCGCGCACGTCCTCGCGCGTGGGCATCGCGCCGGGAAGAATGACGGTTACGGTAATTCCGCGTTTTTTTACTTCGCGCGAAAGCGCCTGCGAAAACGAAGTAAGCGCGCCTTTCGTTGCCGAATAAACGGCGAAATACGGCATGGGATAAATGCCGGAAACGCTGGAAATATTGATGATTTTTGCCTTTTTCGCCGCGTGCTGCACTGCGTAAAGGCACATAGCCGCCGCACCTTCGAAGTTTGCGCGGCACTGGAAAAGCAGTTTTTCCTGCGTGTAATTTTCAAAAGGTTTCTGGATATCCGCCCCCGCGACGTTGATGAGCATTTTCACCCGTTCGCCGCGCGCGGAAAGCGCTTCGAAAAATTCGCCGCGGCTTACTTCCGAAGATAGATCCATTGCTTTCGTAAATATTTCCGCGCGGAACGGAATACCGCTTTTCAACGCGGTAAGTTTTTCCTCGCTTCTGCCCGTCAGTACCAGCGACGTTTCGCCGCTTTCGAGCCCGCTTTTTAGTTCTTTACTGTAAATCAGTTCGTTTATGAACGCCTTGCCGAGATAGCCCGTCGCGCCCGTTATTATGATGCAATTTTCCGCCATGATTCCGTCTGCTCCGTTTTGTCCGTTGTTCTGTTTAAAACGCCGCGGAAAACGATTACGTCCACACTTTTTCGGGATCGAAGCCGTAAATCTGCACGATTTGCATATATTCGCTGTTTGCCATATCGCGGGGCTTTACCACGCAGCCGCCGTTTGAATCGAGATCGATTCCGAACTGTTTATACGCATACCACACGACGTGCGCGCACTGCGTTCCCTTTAACGGCTGTTGATTTTTCTTACTGAAAATACCCGCGAATACCGTATACGGCACCCCGAGCAGCTGTTTTTTGGCATATTCCGCCACTTCTTTGCGCGTTTCATCCGATATTTTTTCGGGATTCGGGCGCAGTACCATAAACGTAGCATAATCGTTGAATACGTTCACTGCGGTTAAATGACTGGTGGTGCCCGGCGTATTCGCTTCTACAATCAGTCCGTCGTCCGATACCACAAGCGCCGCATGCCCGTAACGAAACCCGAGAACGTGCGTTGCCGAAGTTACGATGACATCCCCCTCGCGCACGGCGCCGATTGCCGCGTTTTTTCCCGCTTCCAGCTTCTCCCAGCACGTCCACGGGGCGAAACGTTCGCGATACACCGACGCTTTTTCCATATAACATTTCTGAATGGTTCTGATCCGATTTTTACCGCTGCCGCTATTCCAAAGCCTGTCCGTCCCGATTTTCGTCAAGCCCGTCTGCGCGTACAATAACGCATAATCGTCTTCGGTAAGCTCGCTCTGCGATTTTTCAAACGTGGCGGTTAAATCGGCAAAATCGTAATCGGGCGTCCACTGCCGCCAGGTTGCGTCGGAAATCAGCGTGGAAGCCTCCACGCCGATAAGCACAAGCATTAAAAACGCGGTAAAGCACGCAAAAACGCGCAGGAACGTAAGATACGCCCCGCCGCGTTTGATTTTTGTTGCTTTGCCGCCCGATTTACTCAATTTGTTTTCCTTTGCGTTTACGTTTTCGCCAGTACGGCGCTATACGTTATTTATTTTTGTTCTCCGGCGCCGAAGATGCCCGTACCGATCCGCACCATATTGCTGCCGTTTTGCACGCACAATTTATAATCGCCGCTCATGCCCATCGAAAGCACAGACATATCGGCGTCGTTCGCTTTCATTTTATCGAGCAGCGCGCGCATTTTTTTCACCATGGCGCTGCCTTCCTCTTCACCGATTCCGGCGGGAAGCATTGCCATGAAACCGCACGGTCTGATATTTTGAAGCGCGCGCACGAAGCGATACGCGGCTTCGGCATCCTCATATAAAAAGCCGCCTTTACTTTCTTCTCCGCCGATATTCACTTCGAGCAGAACGTTACTAACAACGCCGCGTTTTAAAGACATCGCAGAAATTGCCCGCGCGATTTTTTCGGAATCGCACGATTGAATCAGCTGTACTTTCCCTACGATATATTTCAGCTTGTTTTCCTGAAGTCTGCCGATGAAATGGCGCGGGAACGGAGGCAACATATCGTTTTTATCGCGGAATTCCTGCGCTTTATTTTCGGCAACGGCGTCTATGCCGCCCGCCATCGCTTCTTCGATTTCTTCCGCCGTACGCGTTTTTGTGGCGGCGACGATATGCACGCGTTCGCCAAACGGATTTTCGGATATTTCCTCGCGGATTTTCCGTATATTGTTTTGTATCGAAGATTCCATAAGTTTTCCGCCGCAAGATTTCCGCCGCGCACCGTATTTTCCTTTGATTTTTGCTTTGCGACACAAACATTATAGCGATTTTTTTGTATCTTGTCAATTTGGTTACGTACTGAAATCAGGAAAAAATCTATTTTTTTCTCTCACCCCCGCCTTTCGCAACAATTATAAAACAAAAAAATAAGAAAAATCTTTAAAAGACTACGAAAAAACATTTGACAAACAGCGCAAGAAACGGTATAATGATTGAGTGCTTTGGGGATATGGCTCAGTTGGTAGAGCGCCTCGTTCGCAACGAGGAGGCCACGAGTTCGAATCTCGTTATCTCCACCATAAGGAACCGTGGTCGAACCTGCGGTTCCTTTTCATTTGCGTAAAAAGCGTTGCAGGGATAATCGTTAAGACGAAAATCGCGGAAAAGAAAAATTCTTACGACTGGCTGACGAAACCCCGTCAAAACGGAAAGTTTGTAAAGAAAACTAAATAATATACGATTTAAGGCGATAGAACGTTGATTCTACCGCCTTTTTCTTTGCAATTGATTGATTTTAAGATTTAAATTTTTTGCCTTTTCGGTGGGTGGCGGGTAGCACAGTGAAAAGCGGAAGTTAACGGCAAAACATTCTTGCTACGTCTTTTTATTAAAATAGATATTAACACAACGATTTTTGTGCTTTTTCGTTGACTTACGTGTAACCGAATACAAAATAATAAACATTTATCTTTTCCCGGTGCTACCCCGTTTTTGCCGAAAGGCGAAAGTAAATCGGAGGTAAATCCATAAGCGCGATCGAATATACGTATAATCCCGAATTCATATTTGAATTTAGCAATTAAAACCTCGTTTTACACTTCCGCATTCGCATCCGAATAAACAAATGCGCCGTAGCCCCAGCCGGATTTTTTGCCTGATTTAACGTAATCTATATATTTTTTTCGCAAAGAAGTATTTTGCGGCAACTTGTCAATGTCTTGCTCTTTCGTATCATAGAGCCGCCACGCCCAAGAAAAAAAGTCGTCATAATATCCGCTATCCATCAATTCGTAATCCGATATAAATGCAAATAAATTGGATTGAGTCGAAAGCATTTGCTTTACGGCGGGAAACAAAAGCCAGGATTCACATGTAAAAACGATTTTATCGTCGCCGAAAAACGGCTTGAAAAAATCTGCCGCCAACCGATAAGATTCGACCTGTTCGTTACGTTCAAGCCGCGCGCCCGTCCGAGGTATATGAACTCTTAATAACTTGTCGCCTTTTTTCAGTGTTATTTTATTACCTGCGTAATCGATCGGTGAGTTTGAAACGTCGAACTGCAACCTGCCAAGCGCAAATCGCGTCAGATGATAAAATCCCCCGAACCAGTCCGCAAATACTCCCCATATCCCATACACTAAACGACATTCTATACACTTATAGAGCAAATCTTTCATCGAGTTTTCCCATACGTCAAGCGGCAAACCTTTTTCCTCGTACCGCCCTTTCAAATACTTTGACATAAGTATCAGCATTATCAGCGCGCGCGTGAATGGATGTACGGCATTTGTCCAAGACAAGCTTTTTACGTCGTTTATCATTTGTAATACGTCGGCGTTTATATCCTGCCGATAACGATCGACGATTCCCATCAATTCATTATAACACTCCTCGTCTGCCTGAATCTGCTCGTAAAAAACTATTAAATCACGAACAGCCGCATCCGGAAAGTTAAATTTATTCAAAAACCAGATGTAATATTCCTTCATTCCACATTCATTCCCGAAACAAATTATAAAAGGCTTCTTATATCGATAACTTGCCCCTCTTTCATCGACTTATCGGCAGCGTAAACGCATAAATGCCCGTTGACGGAATCGGTCAGTTCCGTTCTGCTGATCGATGTGCCGTTGTCTTGTATATAATCAATAAAATCTTTCGCCAATAACGCGTCGCCGCCGAAATGCCCGCCTGTTTCGCTTTGATCGTTGTTGTTGAAATCGAATATCTCTTCCTTGCCTATATCGATATTCGCTCTGTTCTCTTCGTCGAACGTTCTCAAATGCAGTTTTCCCGAACCGACCCAGCCCTCCAACTCGCCTTTCGTTCCCAATATATATAAATCTCTACCCGCTCTTTGCGCTGACGGATACAGTCCGTGAGAAGCCGTCGATCCGTTTTCGAATTGAAGAATTACCGTTTGATGATCTACAATATCCGCATTGGTTTTCCAAGCGCATACGCCGTGCGGATTATTTATTTTTAAGGATTCTTCTTTTTCTTCTTTGGTCAGTTCGAAGTATTCTTTCCCCGTACATTGCCAAGGATACGATGTCAAATAATCGTTTTCAAGCAACATTAACTTTGCGCTGTACTGACAACTATCCGCAAGCGGACAATCCACAAGGCATCTCGTACCCGATTCCTTCGGGGCCTTTTCGGGAATAATAAAATTTCGCCCGCCAAAACTCGAAACTCTTACGGGTTTGGTGGCATTATTCAGCCAACATATAATATCTATATCATGGCAACACTTAGCGAGCATAAACGAAGAACCGCATTCTTCTTCGTTATTCCATTTTCCCCTTATATAAGAAATACAGTTATGCGCAACGCCGACCCTTTCGTTAGTCTGAATATGTACGATTTCTCCGATTTTTCCGCTATTGATAATTTCTTTCGCTTTTCTATAAAAAGGCGAATAGCGCAAAACGTGGCAGATCATAACTTTGTTGTGATGCTCGTCCGCCACTTTTTTTAACCTCATCAAATCTTGCGCGTTATTTGTGATCGGTTTTTCCAAAAGCATATCGTAACCTTGTTCTAAAAACGGTATGGAAGTTGAAATATGCAACTTATCCATCGTACCGTTAATTACGCAATCGGCGATCTTTCCTAATTTTAAAACCTCATCGATATTCTTAAACCGCATATTTTTCGGTACGCGATATTTATCCGCATACAAGTTCAGTATATGTTCGTCAGGATCTACGATGCCGACAATCTCAAAATCTTTTGAAATATTCATTGCGCTTTCGGCGTACAACCTCGACCTATGCCCGCAACCGACTATTAAACATTTGATTTTTTTCATTTCTCTATCCTCATATCTTTGTTTTGAAAGTTATTATTAGTTTTATCGTCTGAAAAAAACAGTATACGGAGCCAACTTGTCATCAATTGCAAAGCCCGGCTTCTTCCCTGCGTTTCTTACGTAAAATACCGCCCTGTCATCGTAGACCTCAAATATGAGATACTGCGCGAACAGCGGCGTTCCCGTATGCGGATAATACTGCTTTGCTTTTAACCCGCCATATCCCGTCAATCCGTCCGTATCGAAATTTATAACGTCAAACGGGCGCAAGCCGCACATATGCACCAAAGTATAGCAATATTGCTTTCCGCTTGAATTGTCCTGCCCGAAGTTATTGCCTAACGGATTATCGTTTTCATCAAAATGCAAAACCGCACAAGACGATTTGTCTTTGTATTCTACGCGTTCGCCGTGGACGTGTCCGTATAAATAAAATGCGTTTTTATGCCCTTTAAAGATACCGTAAAACTTTTTAACGTTTCCGTTAATCATCGTTTCCACAAGATCCGTACCATAGTAATAGCATTTCGCCGATAAATGCCCTACTAAAAACACAGGTTTCGTGCCGTCGGGATCGATTTCATTCAGTTTGTTCTTCACCCATTCCAGCGTTTCGTCGGTATAATACCCCTCGTGCGTATTAAAAGCCGTATCGGGATCGATATTGATTCCGATAAAATCGATTCCGTTCACCACATAATGAAACGCATCCAGGTAACTTTCCTTAGGTTTATGAATCGACTTTACCTCTAATTTTTCTCTTTCGGGAAGAACGCCGAATGATTTTTCCATATAATCGTAAAAATCGGTGGTATTGTACGGTTCATTTTCCGCTGTACCGATATCGCCTAAAATGTAATCGTTATTTCCCGAAACGTACAATACCTTTCCGCTTTTAGTTGTGCTTTCGGCAACGGCATTCAGTTTCTGTTTCAAATCCAAAAAATTTTTTTTCGGCAAAGCGCAGGATTTATCCCATTCGGGATAATCCGAAACGTTATCTCCGCCGATAATCGCAAGATCCGCTTTGCCGAATTCTTTTACGGCGTTTTCCGCCGCTATCAGATACGATTTTCTTAACGTTGTAGGATAATCGAGCATTGACTGCTGATTGTGAATATCCGTAAAACAAAATGCCGTTAAAATAGGTTTTTCCATTGTTAAAACTCCCGTTATTTCTAATGCTTATCGTTATTTTCGTACGTGTTTGTAAAATATACCGACAAACGACATTGTTTAAATGAAATCGTTTAATCTTTAATTTCAAAATCTACATAAATCGCATAGTGATCTGACGCATAGCCGCTTTCTTCTTTTTTAGCGTAAATTTTATATCTTTTAACATCAATATCTTTTGAGCCCATAATATAATCGATAGGATCTTTGCTCGCATCAAACGGTATTCTTCCATAACCGTGAAAAGTATTGCCGGACATACTATCCGTAGCCTTATATTTTAAATCATTCAAGAAACTCGTCGCTATTTTATAGGTAGGGGTATTTTCATTCGTATTAAAATCTCCCGATAATAACATTGCCCCGACGTTTTGTTTCATTCTGTTAATCATCAATTTAATACCTTCTTGTCTGGCTACTTCTCCGGTATTATCAAGATGAGAATTAAAATATGAAAAGGTTTTTCCTGTCTTTTTGTCCTTCAAATAAACATACGAAGCCACTCTCGGCCATTCCGCATCCCAATCCGTTCCCGGAGTATCGGGATGAGAATTTAAATAATAGCTGCCATTGCCTAACAATTCAAACCTATCTTTTCTATAAAATATCGGCGTGCCTTCGGCTTCTGATCCGTCTCGCGGTAAATACTCATAATCGTAACCGCGCAAAAATTCAACTATATCTTTAAATTGATGCAATTTCAGTTCCTGAAATCCGTAAAGATCGGCATTTATTGCTCTTAATTGACTGCAAATTCTCGGAAGCCTGTTTTTCCACTTGTTTTCTTCTGCTTCTCCGTCAAAATCAACTCTTAAATTAAAACAGCATAATCTCATAATTTTACTCCTTGTTTGTTATTTTTTCGTTCTATCTTTTGATATTTCCAACTTTTAATCTTGTTTTCGCAATTCTTCGTAAGAAGTTTCGAATTTCTTCACAAAAGGTTTGTACACCTTAAAATCTCTGAAAAAAATCTTGCTTGCATACACGCCGAGCCCCACTCTGCCGTATTTATTCAAAGGCTTTCTATCCAACATTTCCACGACAAGTTCGCCGTCCACAAAAAGAAATAAATTATTTCCCGCTCGTCCGGTTTGAATGTGATGCTCTTTCGAAGCGTCGAAATCTTTGATTTTCGCCAAAGCCTGCACTTTGTTTTTGAGCGGATATTTTTCAATACCGCACTTCCCGATCCACCAGCCTTGCAGTCCGCCGACGTATCCCGGTTTCGGAACGCCTTTTTTGTAATTCCACCCGTCGGCGCAAAACGTAAAATTCAAATCGTTATCGTAAGGGGCAATGATTTTTCCGTAAAAATCAAGCAAAACGTCGCCTTTAAACGAGCGGTAAGAATAAATCAAGCCGCCGCCGTCTTCTTCCATATAACCCATAACGCCGCCGTTTTCCGCAACCCAGTTTCCGCCCGCAATCTCGAAATCCTTTTCTAATCCGCCGTTTGAAAAATCTGCCCGATACAATAATTCCGACCGATCAACTATAATGTCTTTTTCCTTAATTCGAAGCATTTCCATAAATTTAACAATTTCCCTTTATAAATTTGATTACGCCGCTCGACCATCCGTGACATAAACTATGCCGATACCCGTCATAACAAATCACGCCGAAATCGTCGTGTATACAGACCTTTCTTTTACAGGTAATTCGTCGATTTTTTTTCCGCATTTTCAGCCCGTAAAGCGTCGATATCTGTCCTAAAGACAGCGGATCTTTCGCAAAACCCTTCCGAGATTTACTCTCTTTTTGCATTATTATTTTAACAGGCAATTTTAATTTATATTTTTTCTTTGCCGTATCTTTCTTCTCTGATTTTTAATCTTAATCTTTACTTAACAATCATATCCGCAAGGCGGCGAAGCGAAAGACGATTACGCATATACGGGTGATATTTCCACGCCTTTGCCATAAGATCGGGCGATTTGCCGATTTCTTCCGCCGTGAGTTTGCAGCCCGCTTTTTTCATCGCCGCTTCCACTTCCTCCGCGCTCGGCACGCCGTTTATAATCTCTACGATTTTATCCCATTTTTTTTCGCAAAATTCCGGGATTACCCCGTCGGTAGACGTGCCGTTAGCGTTGATTTTCTTTACGTCTTCTGCAAGCGCGCCGTACGCCGCGTATACGTCGTTCCAGTCCACTTTTTCTTGTTGAAATTTCGGGCGCTGCAATTTGGCGAGTTGTTTATAATATTTCAGCACGATAAGCGTGGTTACGCCTACGTCTTCGCCGTGATAATCGGGAATTTTGTTTTCGAGCAGTTCTATACACTCGATAAAATGCGCCATGATATGTTCCGTGCCGCTTCCGGGGCGCGAGGTTTTCGTAAAGCTCATCGCAATGCCCGTGAGAAGCAACCCTTCAAATACCGCCGCCGCGGATTCCTCGTTGTTTTTCGTGATTTTATCCGCCATTTCCATGACGTGATCAACAGCGAATCTTGTGAGTGCCGCCACTTTTTCGCAGTACTCCTCGCCCTTTACAAGGTGAGAAACTCGCCAATCGATCAGCGCGATATACTTTGAAACCATATCGCCGAAACCAGCCGATTTCAGTTCCGCAGGCGCGTTTGCAAGTATCTTCGTATCGGCAATTATCACTTCGGGACATTTGGCGGAGTAGGTAATTTTGAAATTGCCGTCTACGATGGGCGCGCCGTACGACGCGAAACCGTCCATGCTCGGCGCGGTGGCAAACAGGCAAAGCGGCGCGTTCTTTCTTGCGCACGCAAGCCGCGCAATATCGTTCAGCGAGCCTGTACCCACCGATAATACCGCTTCTATGCCGTTTTCGAGCATATCTTCGATGATTTTCACGTCGCTCATTTTCGCCACGCGCAAAGCATCGTAAATATAGTATGTAACGGCGAAATCCTTGAGTGATTTTTCCACGCCCGCCGCCGCTTTCAACGTGGTTTTGTCCGCCACAAGCAGCAGATTTTTCGGAAATCCGTTTTTCTTTAAAATTTCACCGACTCTTTCCATCGCGCCGTGTTCAACAACAATTTCTTTTATCGCGCACTCGTGCGCTTTGCCGCATTCGCAATGCGAATATTCCGAAATAAGTTTTTTAAAATCGATCATTTTCTTATACCTCCCTGATTCTGAGCATTTGCGTTGTTTAGCAGTTTTCCTCTATAAATTTAATCACGCCACTCGACCATCCGTGGCATAAACTGTGCCGATACCCTTTATAACAAAACGCGCCGAAATCGCCGTGTATATCGACTTTCCCTTTCACAGGAAATACGTCGATTCTTCCCGCATTTTCAGCCCATGAAACGTCGAAATCTTCCCAAAAAGTAGTTGCGCCGAGGGCAAGCATTTTTCCGTAATAATCTTTCATAATCCGCACGGCAAGTTTTTTATCTTTCGAGGCTATTGCCGTAAGAATAAAATAACTCATAAACGTAGACAAGCCCGCCGCCCCGCCTTTAACAAGCAAATCGTATTCATTGTCCGAAATTTCGCCGAGCGCGTAATACTTCAAGCCTATCACCTGTTTTTTGCTTTCGATAGAAAACGACCCCTTTTTCAATTTACCTATCATTTCACAGGCGTACTCGGTTTTTTTGCCGTACATCTTTAAAATCTTCGCCGCTTTTTCCGCAGCCGCGAGATTGATGCAACGTGTTCCCGCCGCCTCGTCTTTATCGCCGCGCGTCGGCCAATCGACAAAAACATCATAATTTAACTCGCCGTTTTCTCCGACGTTTGAATTTAATACTTTGACTAACTCTTCAAGATAATCTATTTGTTTATCTAAAAAATCCTTACAACCGATAATACGATGATAGTCGTATAATACGATGATCCACCACATGGAATATGTGGGCATATCGTTCATCACCGCGGGTAAAACCGTTGCTTCTTTAATAAAATCAAGCGATTTTTCTATTATTTCCGTTCTACCGTACAAAGTAGTCAGCGCAAGCATTTCGGGGTAAATGTCGCCTATCCACACAAGGCGGTCTCTTTTAATCCCGTCCCACAGATATTCGCCGCCCGCGCATAAATCTATCGTGCGTTTCGCGGCATCAAAAATTCGTCCGATTGTTTCATCTTCACCTTTATAAGAATACCGCGGCTTGATATTCAATATTTTTTCTTCCGCCGCAACGGCTTTGATTTTTACTTGTTTGGCTTCAATAAAATCTATTCGGACAAAACGGAAACCCGTCTGCCCGAACGTCAGATCCGAAAGCGAACAAATATCACACTCAAAATCGCGAGGCGAATGATCGTTCGTGCTGTTTTTATAACCGATATCCGAATACGCTTCCGCCAGACTTTCGCCGAATCTAAGGCGAATCTTAGCCGATCCGCTCTCCGCCCACGACGTTAAAATTCTTATACCGCCACACGTTTCTTTCCCGAAATCGAAACCGATAAACCCTTTGCCCTTCACGATAAGGCAATCTTTTTCACCGAGTCCGATTTGCAAGGCTTTCTTTTTTAAAACCGAACAACCGTTTTCTATATTTTCGCTTTGTACGATTTTTACAGGCAATAAGTAATTCATTTTTTCCTCTTACAAATTGTTTACGGTAACAAACGTTAAATACTCGTTTAAAGTAGTTGCGCCTTTGATGAAATTTTCACCGCCGCCGCGATAGCATAAAAGTTTTTGCTCTAATTCTTCGATACGTTCGATTTTTCCGCTTAAATAATCGTCGATCATTTCTTTGCAATGCGTTACTCTCAATATATTCCCGCCGAAACGGATATCCTGAACGTCGAAACCGCCTTGCTTGTTTTCTATATACCATTGATTTTTAAAGCAACCATAAAATTCTTTCAACTTTTTAATCAATTTCGTATATTCGTTATCGGACAACGCTTTCAATGCCGCCTTGTCTCCGCTCTGATAGGCTCGGCGCGTTTTCAAACCGAGATCGAATTTCAGTTCGGTTACTTCGTCTAACGCTTTAATCGTTTTAAAAATGTACCCCCATTTTCTGTTTTTCGTGCAATGTTCGATTGCCTGCGCCGCTTTTTGAAAAATCGGTTTATCGTTTTCGTCCACCGTGCTATCCAAAAAGCCGTCGAACAAATCGTTATAAAGCAGATAATGCGTAGGATCGCATAATGCGCCCGTTGGATTTTCCGGACTTGTCGTTTTCAATCTGTCCGCTATTTCGATATTGATAAAATCATCGAAATCCATTCCCATCAACTTCTTGAAGGAAGCTTTAATCTGATCCGTATCGTAATTACCCTTAGCGAATTCCGCGGCACACACAAGCGTAGGCATAATAGCGAATAAAGACGTTTCCGTACCCGTATTGCCCCAAGCCGTAATCACCGCTTCTTTTATGCCGCACTCTTTGCACGCTTCAAACGCCGCCTTCGTGGCTTTAATGCTATATGTGTTATCGGGAATAAACCCGAGATAATTCCATACGCCGCCGTCGAATACGATATTATCCGTGATTTTCTTGAATTTATTTGTATAATCGATGTAATGCGCTTTATCAAGACTATAATAATCCCAATAATGAATTTTTACGTCTTTCGGAATCGTTTCACGCACTTCTTCTGATTTATCGAAAGCAACCGTTCCCGTATCGTATGCCCCGTAAGCAAGGCGGAAATACATGTCTCCCCACATTTCCGGCTTTACGTTGTATTTTCTTGCAATATCCAACACCTTGTTTACGTGTTCCCGCATTATTTTAATCGGATCGCAAATCCCGTGCAAATCCTGATATTTACCTCTGCCGAGCGAAAACGCTTCGTCCATTCCGAGATGAATAATGCCCGACGAAAAACAACTCGAAATCGTCTTGATCATATTCTCGATCAAAACGTACACGCGCGGCTCGCCCACAAGCAAAATTCCGTTCGCGTCTTCAAGACCGCGATAATCTTTCCATTTAAAAATGCTTTCGAGATGAGCGAACGTCTGAATGACGGGAATTACCGTAATTCCCGCTTCGATACCGTACGCGTCGATCTGCTTCATTTCCTCGATGGAATATCTCGGGCGCATATACGAAAAAAACGGCTCGTTCTCACATTCGTAATTTTTGCTTATTTCAAGATACAACGTAGTGTAGCCTAATTTTTTGATATACCCCATAAACGTTTTCAACGTTTTTAAATTGTATATGCCGTTAGAGGTACAAAGCAATACGCCCATTTTTTCAAATTGATTTTTCGCTTTCATAATTTTTTCTCCGTTGGTTTTAATAATCCACCACTATTCTGAATTGCCCGTCGCACTCGAAAATCCCCGCGCGCGCAAACGAATACGTATCCGTATACCCTTCATATTCAAAATTGTTCCAGTGCCCGTAGAACGAAAACGAAGAAGGTCCTACCCAAAACGATTCTACTTTCTTTTTATCGTGGAACGGTCCGAACAGATTTCTGCTGCCCGTAAGCAATTCCACTTCGATTTCGTTTTTACCGAGCTTTGCAAACTTCGATATATCCAACGTATCGTTAAACATATAATCGCCCGCATACTCGCCGTTTACGTACAGTTTCGCAAAATGGATTCTGCCCGTGATTTTTAAAGATACGTCCGTTTTATCAAGCATAAGCTCTTTTTTCAGCCGTATTTTACCGGCAAAAAACAAATATCCGTCGAAAATCAAATCGTCTACCGCCGTTTTCGGCTTATCGATATAAAATTCTTTTGCCGTATAGAAGTTTTGCAATGCGGTTTCTTTCAGTCCGTCTTTCGTATACACGCCGAAATGCCCGGACAACCGCAACGTATCGATATACGTATTGTACACCAGACAATTCCGAAGCGTTTCCGTTACGCCCTCGCCGTACAGTGCGGTAAACACGATATCGTCCTCGTAGAAATGAATCTTTTCGATAATTTCGTTATGCCCGATTTTTACACAACTTGCTATTTTTGCCGTAATCATATTCGGATCGATCTTCGAACATCCGTCGAATACGATTTTTTCGCCGTTTACAGTAAATTCCGCCGCCTGACAATTTTCATAAATCACACGCATATCTTCGGCGATATAATTGCAATCGAACTCGAATTTCAAATATAAATCGCCGTTGTATTTCGTCTTGATCAAATGCTCGAAAATTGCGGGGATCGGGTGCGAAGGCGTGTACTTTTTTCCGTCAAACGAAAACTTCGCCGTATCAAGCACCATATAATTTTCGTCGTAAGACACCACTTCGTAGCCTTTCGCGGGCAAAACCACCGTTTCGTTTTTCGTTTCCTCCGCGCTTTCGCCTTGATAATCGATCAATAATATTTTCGATTCGTAAGGCTTTAAGGTAAACTTTTTCCCGGCGTCGTATACGTTTTCGCAATACAAATCCAGAAGCTTCACGCTACCGTTTAAATCAAGCTCGCATTCCGCCGTTTCGAAACCGTCGATATTTAGCGCCATCAAAAAATCACCCTGAGCGGTATGCTTCAAACAAGAGCGCACCTTGCCGCCCCGATAATTCAACCGATAATTCTGCGCCGCTTTCATTTCTTCTATCGACGTGTTCGTATGCAAATACTCGTAAGAATACGGCTCGCCTTCAACATATAAAGGCTTTTCGCCCATTAAAAGCACCTTGCCGCCGTTTGCTACAAACTGCCGCACCGCCCGCTCGGTAAATTTTCCCATCGTCAGCGTTTCGGGAACGATTATCAAATATTTATATGCGCATTTCCCGCAGACAAGCGAAGCGCCGTCCACAAAGCCGTGCTTTTCAAACAACGTTTCGTCGAGATAATGGAACGCTATCTGCTCGTTTGCCAGATACTCGCTTGCCTCCCGGAACGCGTCCCCTACTTTATCGCTTTCGCCGCTATTATAGGTAAGATATGCCGTGCGGATAGGGTGCAATACAGCCGCTTTCACGTCTTCTTCACTGCCGCGCATCAATGCGCCGAGCCGATCGAAATAACCGTTGAATTTCGGCAACACGTCGTCTGCCCACGCGTTCGATGAAGAAAAATGTACGGGGTAATCGTTTTTTCTGTGGCCAAGCTCCGAATACGGCAATAAGTGCATACACATTATGTTAATGCCGTACAAAAACTGAAATTCGGCAATCGCTTTCAATTCCGTAGGCGTTACGTCCCACCCCGTAAGCGCAAAGGTTTCCGTAAGCATTTCGTCCTTTCCGAGCTGCGCCCCCGCGCTCACAAGCTGTTTCGCGGGAATGACGGTTAAAAATCTTCTGCAAAGCCAGTCGATTCCGGGAATATGCTCGTATTCGTAAAACGGCATAATCCCCGCGCAATAATACATTTGCTGCGTTATGCCCATTTCTTCGATATAATGCCCCGTCAGCTTCACGCCGTGTTCGCCGCACCAATTGTATAACTTTTCGGAATAATTATGCAAAAATAACTGCTGACAAACATAGTAATATTTATATCTGAACTCTCGGTATCCTTGCTTTTCGCAGTATAATAAACCCAGTTGATCTAAAATATTCACGCCGTAATTTTTACGGAAGTATTTCTCAATCAAATGCGGATACGGCGTTGCCGTGCCAAAATACTGAGGCTCGTCGGTGAAAAAACCTTTGATATATTCGCCGATTTTTCCGCCGAAATATTCGTTGTATTTTTCATGCGTTTCGGCAATAAACCGATCTACCACTTTATCGTCGAGAATATCCACCGTAGATAAAGAAGTATGCTTGTAAATATTCAGCGCGGTATCGCACTTTTCGCCTTTGTTTAATCTTTTTATTTTATCGGAAGATATATCGTAAGAAACAAACGCGTTTTCATCGAATACGCCTTTTTCAAAAGTCAGATAATTCTCCCTGTTGTTTTCGTTTTCAAGAAGTTTTCCCCCTACAAAACCGCTCGGCCAACCGTTTTCGTCATAAGCCCACGCGTCCATGCCAAGCTCTTTGGCTTTTAACGCGCATTCTTTAATCGCGCCGAACCATTCTTCGGAAAGATATTCCGTGGCAAGTCCAGAGCGCGCGTGCATAAAAAAGCCGCCGAAGCCTTCGTTCTTCATCCACTCTACTTGCTTTATCAGCCGATCGTTTTCCAATTTGTCGTTCCAGGACCAGAACGGCACGGACTGACGCTTTATATTTTTAAAATTGTACTTATTGTCTTTCATAATCATTTAATTTTTTAAAGTTGTGGCGGAAAGTGGCAACGCTTTCCGCCACGCATTTGAGATAGAGTTACTTAATTTCAGCCGTTATACACAGCCCACGCGCCTTTCTGATAAATGAGTTGCAAACCGTCTAACAAAAAGAATTTTACGTAATACTCGGCAAATGAATTGTTAAACGTGATAATTTCGCCTTCTTGCGCCGTATAGTCTACCCGTAATGCAAGCACAGACTCTCCACCCGGATGGTGCATAAGCCCACTGAACGAAATGTCGCCCGAAACGGATGACGAAGCGTTAAACGTAACGCCAACGTCGGCATTCGTGTCTTTTGCTATATCCGTTTTAAACCAAGTTGCACCCGCTCCCGGCCATGCAGTAAGAGTCATCTTTTCCGGAACGTACCATTGACCGCCTTTGTATATCAACTGCGTTCCGTTGACTATGTGAAGGCATTGATTGTTATAAATCGCAGTCGTATTATTAAGCGTCAGAACCTCTCCTTCCGTACCGGCATAGTCTATCCGGAACAAAAGTTGCGATTTTACTTTTGAGTGAAGAGGCCGCATATCAACACTTACTTCTCCGCCGGTTTTCGTAGACATAGCCTTAAAGGTAAGAGTTGAACCGAAAGTGTCATCGCCTAAACCTACTTCTATATCGCTCTTCACGTCAGTCTTGTAATATGTAGAAAGAGAAACGTGAACCATATCAAACGGATACCACCTATATGAATCCCAATCACCCGAGGCTCTTTTCATCAAAACACCGTCCGGTATGCCGATATACATTCCTTCGTAAGTATACTTTTTACCGTTTTCGTCAACCGCAATAGCATCCTTAAATTCGACTCCTTCGTCTAAATCCCAACTGCCTTGCACCACGAAATTAAGCACCGTTTGTCCATCACCGTAAAAGACTTTAACTTTAAAGTCTACTTCTTCGCCCGTTTTCGTATATACTCCCTTAAATGAAATTATAGGGCCGTCGGTATTACCCGTTTGAGTGGGTATTGCAATATCGGTGTATAAATAATCGGCAAATCGAGGAGTAATGGTAACAAGTTTTCCTGCGTGTTCTTCCCACGAACAAACGTAAGTGGTATCTTCTTCGGCGGGAACGATATTTTCAAAGCCCTTGCAAATATAATACTTATCGCCTTCGAAGTAATTTTTTAAGGTTTCGCCTTTATACTGCGGCGTTTCGCCACGGTTATAAATTTCGGTTGTGCCTTCGTCGGCTGCGTTCTTCTTCCAGGTGATCGTTATTTTGTTCTTGACGGCGGTATATTTCGCATATACGCTCATATTCGCCGTGATATTTGTAAACGAAGCCGCTACGTCGCCGTCCTTTTCGGTTACCCATTTTTCAAACGTATAAGTATACTCTTCGGTAGCCGCTTTCGTCGGGGTTATCGGCGTTACGTTTTTGCCGTCGTTTACGTCTGCCGAAGAAAGTAAAGTCTTTCCGTCGTCATCGTAAAATTTCACGGTACTGTATGTAACTTGCTTAGCGGGTAACGCCATGCCTTCGTTTAACGTAGCCTGCGTTTTATCTACGCCCGAATTGATGCGAAGTTCCATACCCGCAAGATCTGCGCCGCTGTTGATTTTGCCTACGAGCGCATTATAATCTTCGGTCGTTGCAATCGTTAAAGCGTATTCGCCCTTGCCGAACCAAGCGTAATATTGAGCGATTTGCGCGGAATAATCGGTAGTAGAATACAACACCGATTTAGAAAGCGTAGTATACTGACTGACCGTGGGCATCTGCTTTTTCCCTTCGGGAAGCGCGGCATATTCGTATGTAAAGCCGCTTGCGGTTTTCGTTTCAACGCACGCAACCGCCACGTAATCGAGCTTTCTGTTCGCTTCGAGAACGTCGCTTACACCGCCCAAAGCGTAATAGTCTTCGCCGCTTTGATAAATCGCTTCCGAAGCGTTCACGTAAAGGCAATGCGAATCTTTATAATTGTAATCGCCGTTACCATCGCGCGCGATTGCCGCCGCATAATCGTACCCGTCAGCCGTTTTTACGTTGCCGAGATACATCGAAGGCATTACGATAAAATACAACGATTTATTTTTGTCGTTTGTAATTTCGTTATACTTCGTCCCGTCCATTTTCACCGAGAACGCCAAGCCGTTGCCATTCAGGCGCAAGCGCACGGAATTTTCCATCTGAAACACACCGGAGCTTTCGGCAACCGCTTGCTTTGCAGAATGATTCAATGCAAGCGCGCCCGCCGTAGCCGCAACGCCCGCAATCAATGCCAAACTTAACATTTTTGTTTTGATTTGTTTTTTCATTGTTTTTCCTCCCAAGGATCCCAACCCTTATCCGGCTCGTAAACCCCACCAGATGTGGACAGAAAGTCCGTTTCCACTGACTTTTCAAGAATCAATATGTCGATTTTTAATCTGACATATTGATTCTTACGTTTTGCAATAGTACTCATTTAAATTCCTCCTTGTATATTTATTTAACGGTTTTCACCGTTTTTTTAATCAATCGGCAAAGGCTCGGAATATTCGATCACTTTCCACTTCGCTTTCAGCGTAATATCGGAAGTTACTTTATCCGTAGCGAAATTCCATTTTTTATCGCCGTAATACCAGCCGTCGAATACGATCACCGTGTTTGCGCTTCCGCTCGCTTTCGCAGGAGCTTTCGGCTCTTGCACGAAACCGCCTTTTACCACTTGTTGCGCCGCAACCGCGCTGCCGCCGTCGGAATCGAACGTTACGGTGCAGCGTTCCACATTCGGCACTTCCGGCACGGTTTTGCCGCTTTCAAGCCCGTAGAACGAGGATATTTTCAAATTCTTCCCGTTCGCGGAAAGCTGTTTATTTTCGTCGAGAATCATCAGATAATATCCGCAATCTGATTTCACGATATTGCTGTTATCGCCGTATTTCGCCGTATCTCTGTTATCAATATTCGTAGAATCGAGGAAAGTGCTTTTCGAAAGCGAAATCACGTTCCAGCCGGGCTTCAACGTATACTTACATTCGTTTTCCGTACCCGAATTCAGCACCACCCAATCGCCTTGCATGATTCGCGCTACGATATCCGTATCAAGCGGGTTATACACATAGAAGTACACGCCGGTTACGTTATCGAGTTTCTTCGCCCAATACTCCCTTGCATTCGTCAATCCCGTATGGAAATTGATTCTCAAAAACGCACCGTCATGATTTACGTCGGCAATTTCGAATACGTCGCCATAAACGGAATCCTGCGCCGATTTCACGGTGAATTGCATCGTGCGATCGTAGCAATCCGCGGCAATATCGTTCTCGTGCCGCTTCGAGGCGGATATCAACGAGCTTTCGCTTTCCGCGTCAAGCACGATATAAGGCAGTTTTTCGTATTCCGCTTTATAGGCGAGGAAGTCGGCATAATTCGTGATTTTATCGCCGTATACATCGTGCTTTGCCTGAATACCGAGCAATTCGTTGTCTAACTCCGAAGATTTGCTCTTCAAATCGCCGATCGCGGGCAAAGCTTTAATCTGAGCGATAATCTCGTTGATTTTCTTTTGCTCGGCTTGCTTTTTCTCTTCTTCGTATTCTTTGATAAACGTTTGATATGCGCTGTCTTTATACAAGTTGTACGACGAAATCTTCAAGGTAGCGGACGTACCGTTTGCGAAGTAGCGCAAAAGTCCGCTGTCATCAACGCCGTTCTTCTGCACATAAACGTACAGATACGAAGAATCTTCCATCGCCGCTACGAATTCGGAAACTTTCAAAGAAAGCATATTCCAGCCGCTTTCTAATTTTTGCGGAGCAAGATAGGTAAGTCCCCAGTTGTAGTTAGAAATTCTCGCCGTTACGGTGTACGCGCTCGACAACGGATTGTACAGATAAAACACCACGTAATCGTAGCCGTTAATCACCGATTTCAGCCGTTCGTTTGCTTCGCTCACCGTGTGGAAATTGAATTTTACGCCCACGCCCGAATACGTAGGATTTTTGAGTTCCGCCACATAGCCGTACTCTGAATCGAAATACGCCTCGAATACGTTATACGAGGGATCGTCGTCGTGCATTGTCGTATACGGATCGCTTTCCCCTTTCGTAACGCTTTTTATGGAAATAATCTCTCTGTCCGCCGCTTTTTCGAAATTCAAAGGCTGATTCGGCAAGTTGCTCCATTTTTTAACGATTGCTTCCGCTTTCGAAACATATTCCGCGTTCAGGAAGTTCAATTCTTTAATTTGCGTATAAGCAGCGTATGCGTTATTCAAAACGGTAGCGTCGGCGTATACAAACGTTGCGTTCAACGAATCGATCAAAGATTTCAACGCCGTTTCGAAATTCGCCGTTACGTTTTCTACGTCCGTTTCAATCGTTTCTACGTTGCCCTTTAAAAGCTTTTTGTCGCTGTCGGTAAGCGCATAATAACTTTCGAGAAAATCAACGGCGTTTTGCAAATCGTCTTTCGTAAGAGCACCCGTCGGACGCCACGAATGAAGCATATACGTATTCAATACCGCGTCGCGCATATTCAGGCCGATGATAAATTCTTTGATTTTTATCGTTTCGCCCGCAGCTGTATCGAATTGCAAAGCTACCGCTTTTTCGAAATTGTAGCGATTCGAACGGAACGCCACGGTATTCCAGCCTTTTGTAAGCGAAATCGTATATTCCGTTTGACCTTCGGCATTCAGTACGTTCATTGCATAATATTTATCCACATAAATATTTGCATACGCATTGATTACGCCGTGATAATCCGTTCGCGTCTTGTTTAATTTTATCGTTAAGCCGTTCGCGGCGGATGTAAACGCGGTTACGTCGTCTGAAGCGGGTTTTTGTTCGCCGCCCTCGACGTTGTAAGACGTTAAAGCGTCTTCAAATAATCCGTCGATTCCCGACGAATAGCAGTTGATTGCGGAAAAATAAAGTTTTCCCGTCAGCGTCGCCTGCCCTACGCCCGTGATTTCAAGTTCGTTGAAATTGATTCCGAACGCAGACGTCGGAATTTCCACCTTCACCCAGTCGCCTTTCGGTATGGTGCGGTTGTTCGACCAGGTAAAGAACATAATCACGTCGTTATCGGTATTATTCTTTACATAGAAACTGATATAATCGTAGCTCGATAAAGGCGCGCTCGTAGTGAAATTCCAGGCAGCCCATGGCGAAGCCGATTGCCCGTCGAAAACAAACGCCGTACTTCCCGTTTCATTGCCGTATTTCTCGTTTTCGTTGTATTCTACTTTCGCCGTCGTCGAATACGTAGAAGCAAGCGAGAAATGGTTTACGCCGAAAAATCTGTCCGTAAACAGCACGGGACTCGACTCTTCCGTTTTTTTGTTTTTGTAAAGTTCGGACATCAATTTCGAAACGGCACTTTCGTATCTCGAATAATTCGTTACCGCGCCTTTATAAATTTCCGGCAATTCGGTATACATGTCGTACACATCGCGAATCTGAGTTTCGTCGCTTTCCGAAATACCGTTGGGCAGTTTATCGATAGCGGCGATCACGTTGTCGATTTTCGTCTTGTACTCTCTGTCCTCTGCGGTTAATTCCGCGCCGTAATTCAATACGAACGTATCAAGATAAAACGTAAACGGCACTTGAGGCTCATCCGTTCCCTCGGTAGGAACGCGGCACACGAATTCCACCCCGAATCCGAGTACGTTATCGCCGTTATATTGCATCACAATATTGTTTATGGGCAGTTCAAGCAACGTCCATTCACGGGATTTTACGGTATATTCCTGTGTAAACATCGCAACTTTCTTTGCCGTGTTGTTTTTTCTCAGTAAGTTAAAGTTTACCGTAAAAGAATATTCCGTATCGTTATACACCCAACACGTAGCCGATTTCAGATCCTGCAAATTCAAATCTTTAATATTCGAACAATAGATCACCGGTTCTGGATGCCCGCCCGAACGGTAAGTAATTTTCAAACTGCCTTTTCCGTCTTTGATATAATTTTTGTCGGTATTGATCTCGCCCTTATAATCGGCGGGATAGTCTGTACCCACGTTGAATTTCATCGAATACAAATCATCGATCGTATCGAAACCGTTCGCCAGCCCCGCGATATTCTGTTCCTGCGTTCCGTCATCGGCGGGCTTATCGTCTTTTTTGCATGCGCACACGCCGACAAAAACGGAAAAAAGCAATAAAACGCACAAAAAGCCATACAAAAATTTTCTTTTTTTCATCATTTTAACCCACCCGTTTTTCATAAACCAGATTGCTTAACGTAAACTTAACGTCGGGGCTAAGCACATAATTTCCGCTTGCGTCAAGCACCATATTATCGAAATAGAATCTTACGTATTTTATCTTCGATAATTTCGCGTTCAACGAACGATTAAAGTAAATGTTTTCTTTCTTCGTCGCTCCTGCCGCCAGATATACGCCGCCCGCATAATTATTCGTGCCGTCGGAATCGATAAAACCTATGTCGAATTCGATTGCTCTGCCCGTAGTATTCGTAATGTTAAATACCAGATTCGTTGCGTCGGCAAGTCCGTTCACCCGGAACTGCACATAAGTGCTGTATCTTCTGTTTTTATTATCGTCGCCGCGATCCACCGCTTTAATGCAGATTTCCGCCGCCCCGCTATTCAACGAAACGGTGCTGCCTTCCGTTTTTTCGATCGTATTTGCGGAATCCGAAAAAGCATTGATTGTTACAACAGCCTTTTTATCTTCGATCAATACGCCGTTTTGCAAAGAAATAATTCTTTTTGCAAGTTCTTCTCTCGCAATATACACCAACGAATCGTCCAGATAATATTCGGCATTACAGAAAACCGAGGCATATACGTCGGCAAGATACTCGTTCACGTCAATTTTTTCGATATTCTTCTTATCGGTATACTCGTTTAAAAGATTTTCCAACACGGAGATCATATTATAATCTTCCATAGAATCTCTGTATGTTACAAGCCGCGTGGACGGGAACGGATTTTTACTGCCGTATTTCGCACCGGGATAGAACAGACACCCTTCGCCGTTCCAGATCAGCCCCGAACGCCCCGCCATCGTATACGGATCGAGAAACGTATCGAATCCGTATGCACTCGGATAATACTGAGCCGTTTGCCAGTACAAAAATCCGTTGACGTTGTAATATTTATACATCATCCCCGCGGCTCTGTTACCGTAGTTATAATCATCGATATGGAATGAAGGATACGGATACTGGCAACCCGTGCAGGTATACGTCCATAAATTTCCGTTATTATACTTTTGCGCCGCTTCCGTATATTTTTCGGCCTGAACGGGATCGGCAAAATTATCAATCAACGGGCAGAACGTAGCCGAATCGAATACGCCGACCGCGTCGCTCATAAATCCTACGTTCGTAAACACCATCGGCACGTTTTCCACCGCGGTAACGATTTTTGCCTGATATTCGGCGTTGAAACTTTTATAAGCGTCGCTTTTTTGAATTTCTGCGCTTAAATACGAATACAGTTGATCTATTTCACCTCCGACGCCGAAAATATTTTTAGATTTTTCCCAGTCGGCAGGTCGCATATCCGCTTCGTCTAAGCCGGAAACATAAAACACCACGTGATCGAGGTAAGGCTTTTCGGGCGTGGATTTTTCAAGCAAGCCGTTGAGATATTCTAAAATACTCTGTGAATCGCCCGACGGTTGTCCGTCGGAGGAATACGCTTTAAAATCGCCGCCCAAAGCAATGGGAACGATAATGGTATTAAACGCTTCGCTTCTGTCGTAAGCATCCACTACGTAATCGATAAATCCGGTATAAGTATCCACTTCTTCCGTCGCATTGTAATCGAACGTCCCTACGGGATAAATACATATATCGTATTTCAACGCGGTTTCCATATAATTGAGAATCATCTCGTCGGAACAATCGTATTCGCCGTGCAGAAGCCCCCAAGTATACAGAAGAAAAACAGACTTGAATTCGCTCTTTCCATCAAAGCCGAAATCCCATACCGTAACGGTAACGGGTACAGAAACTTCCGTGCCGTCCACCTTTAAAGTAAAATCGCCTTTGTATGTGCCGGCTTTCGTATCGCTTTTGGTTTCCACTTCCACGTATATGCTCTGATTTTCGCCCGACTTAATCGTATTTTCTTTATATTCAACCGCTTTATCCATATCAAGCAGCATATCGGGAATATAATCGCCCACGGCAAAAGCGGGGTTCATCTCTGCATTTGCACGTTTCGTAATCGTGATATATTTCTGATGATAAATACTGATATCGTCTTTCGGAATCACATTGCCGGCATCGTCTTTCAGATCGCCGCCGATCAATTCATACGAAGAAACGTCTTGCTTAGCGGTAAGCACAAGTTGCGTTCCCTCGCTTTCGTTCTTCATCATCGAAATCGAAATACCTTCGCCAAGATTGTGATAAGAAACGTTTTCTTTCTGGTTCTGCAATACTTTTGTTGCGCCGTAAGTAGACCAAACGTCCACTAACTCGTTTACGTTACCTTTCTTTTCCTCTTCCTTGCCGCACCCTGCAAACATCGCGGTTTGCGCCACCAGGAAAACGGAACATATAATCCCGATAATTTTTTTCATACATTCGCCCCTTTTACTCAAAGAGTATTTTTAATTTTCTGCCAATTATCCGATACATACGCCTGATTTTTATCGATAATCTGCTTCACGGTGTATTCTTTATTTCTCAGATAATACGGAGCTAAGCCGAGATTTCCGTTATTAAAATTGATCGAAACGCCGCCCACAGAATAAATTCTTGCTTTTCCCGCCAGGGCAACGTTTACAAAACAACCTTCTTCGATTACCTCTTTAATATTTTTTCTGAACACAGACATATCACTCTTATCCGCATAGTTTCCCGTAGAAAGCGACAACGGCAAAGTAGCTCCGTTCATTGTATCGTAATAAATATTCAAGCCTTCGTCGGAATACATAAATTTCAAGAAATCTTTCGCTTTATCGATTTTTGTACTGAAAGAAGGAATAAATACATTGCCGCAAGCCCCGCGCTTATATTTCATTTGGCGCGCTTCGCGCACGATTTCTACGTCGCTGTCCGTTACGCCGGAAGGCTTGCCCGTATTGTCGCCTGCGTTCTTGTGGGCATCCACAAAATCGATTATTTCACGCAATTTCGCGTCCGATTTATCGGAAGAAGCGTCAAATTTTTCCGTTACGTCGCTGATCACGGGCGTAGGAATAAATTCTATCGCTTTATCTTTATAGTTTTCCATTTCGATATCGAGCCACGCGCCGTTTACGCAAAACGCCGCCTGATCGCTTAAAAAGTAACTTTGCATGTCGGTAAATCCGAGTTCGTCGGAATTGCTGTGCTGATAGCCCTTTTCTTTATCGAGCAACCGATCCATAATCTGCAACGTCTTTTCTTGCCCGTCGAACGTATACACATATTCGGAAACTTCTCCGTCGGGATCTTTTCCGTTCAGGAAATATCCGAAAGTTTTATTCCCTTCATACTGTGCCATCCACATATGCAAGAACGAAGAATAGTATTCTTCCGAAGCGGAATAAATAAACGGCGCGATATTTTTTAAATCAGCGTTCGATTTGCATTTTGCTACGATTTCGTCGCAAATTTCAAACATTTCTTCCGTTGTGCGGGGAATATCCGAAGCCGTGTAACCGAGTTTATTCCACACGTCAAGATTCAAAACAATTCCGAGTACGCCGTTCTGCCAGGGCAAAGAATAGTAATTCCCGTCTACCTCGTTATAATCGAGATAATCCTTAGTCATCTTACTCTTGATCGTCGCGCCGTTTTCGCCCTTTAATTCGGCTTCGTAAACGTCGTTAAGATTCTCATAATACGAATCGTATTTAACACCGCCTACCGTAACGGCACCGGCACGCACCGACGTAAAGAAATTTTCTTTTTCCGTAATGAAAATATCCGTTTTATTCGAAAGCGAAGATATTTCGGTTTCAATCGCCGCTTGCCCCGCGCCGCCGATTTTATTCAATACTTTAACGTTGTTCCCCGTTTTCTTCTTGTAGGCGTCAACAATGTTGTTCAGCCATTCCACACCATACCCTTGCTCTAATGCGGTAATCATCAACGTATCGCTGTTGTCGTTTTTTTTGCACCCGGTTGCGCCAAACGCCAACACCGCGGCAAGAATACCTACGCCGAATTTTTTAAAAGCCTTCATAATTTTCTCCTCCACAATAAATTATTAGTTTAACCTTTTAAGCCGCCGAGATACACTTTTTCCATAATCGAGTTCTGGAAAATCGCAAAGAGTATCAAAGCGGGCAATAACGCAATTAACACACCGGCAAAATATGCGGGCGTATTCGCTTTATATTTCGATATTTCGCTATACGCGTAAATACCGTAAGCCAAGTTCGGATATTGATCCATATACAACAGAGTAGATTCATACCCGTTCCACGTGCCGATGAAAGACATAACGGAAAGCGCCATCATTCCGGGAATAAACATAGGCAACATAATTCTGAAAAACACCATGTAGTGATTCGCGCCGTCTACAAAAGCCGCTTCCGCATATTCCCAGGCAATCGATTTCCAAAATGCATACATAAAGAAAAACCAACCGCCGTATAACGTAATATCCGCATACAAAATCAACGGATTATTGATAAGCCCCAAATCGCTGTATAATTTATATTGCGCACCCGCCGCCCCGTATAAAGGCAAAATCGTTAAAAACAATCCTAAATTATAGATAAATTTAGTAAATTTATTTTTGTAAAAACACAAAATATAGCAGACCATTGCCGTAGACAACTGCGAAATCGCCACATAGCCTACGGTTCGCCAAACCGAGTTCCAGATCATCGTGGCGTATCCGCCGTATTCGCTGATATCATCCCATTCCGAAAACGCTAAAACAAAGTTTTTTAAATTCAGCGGAACGGAAAACGAAAACAGTTTCCCCGCGATCTGATCGGCAGTAAACGTTTTCATATCCGTTTTTGTGGCAATCGCAAACGCAAAAACAAAGAAAAACAAAATAAACGCGCAATACAATACGAATAAAATAAATGCAACGCTGAATGTAATTTTTCGCGATAAAGACGTATTCTTTCTCATATCAATTTTCCTTTCCCTCGTTAAACACCAAACGTTTTAAAGCCATAACCATCGGGAACATAATCACCGTCATCGTAATACCGATCGCCGAAGCATAATACAAATCTTTATATCCGTTTACGCCGGACACCAGATTATAAATTTGGAATGAAAGCGTAGTAGTACCATACTGTCCTTTCGTAAACGCAAGAATCGGTCCGGACGCGCCGAGAATACCCGCAAGTCCCAAAATAAACGACGTAGAAAGCGTAGCCCACATCATCGGAATAATCAGATAAATCAATTCCTGAAACCACGTACACCCGTCAAGCTCGCCGGCTTCCAATACTTCCGCATTGATACTGCCCATCGCCCCGCCGTATACAATCAGATTGCCGCCGAAGCCGAACATCACGTTATAAATCAAAAGAGTAATTATCGCGCCCGGTTCTCGTATCAAAGGGTTTGAGTACTCTCTCCCAACCGCTTTATAAATTGCCGCCAAAGGTCCGCCCGAAGATAACGAATATTTAAAAATGATTACCAGCGCAGAACTTGCTATAATTTGAGGGAGATACGCAATAAATCGGAACGATCTGTACCCCGGAATCTTTTTATAGATGAAATAGCTCATTAATATCGATACGGGCATAATGATCAACGTGCCGGATAAATAAAAAAGCACCGTATTGATCAATCCTGTCCGCAAAGTTCCGTCCGCATCCACGAAAAAACTATTAAAAACCTTCTGAAAGTTTTCCATCGTGAAATACATCTCGGTTGCGCCGTCGTAAATCGGGCGTTGAAACGCCATAAAAAACGAGCTGATATTCGTATACACGAAAAAAATCAAAAAATTGATGATAGGAATCGCCAAAAAGCTTGCCATAAACAATGTTTTATGTTTGTCGATTTTAATTTTTTTCGGTTGAACTTTTTCTTTTGACTGTATTAGTTCTTCCATCATTTACTCCCGTCGATCGTTTTTATCGCAATAACACGCAACGATCCGATTTTTTTTGCAAAAATATTATATCACAGACAATAATTGCATTTCTACCCCAAAAACAAATTAAAATTACCCATTTTTTGATATTTTAAATTTTTCTTATCAAAAGCATTGAATTTTCTTTCAAAATGTATTAGAATATCTACAAGGAGAAAACGATGATTTATAACGACAGATATATCTTAAAAACCGGCCATAGTTTACTTGCACCTATCTACGAACCGCCGTTAATCACGCATAATCATACATTTTTTGAGTTTTCTTTTATCCGACGGGGACATTGTACTAATGTTATTAATAATATACGTTACCCCATTGCCCGTGGAATCTGCACCTTGCTTCGTCCTTCCGATTGCCATTTTTTTGACGACGTAATGCCGACAAACCCGAAAAAATACGAGCATATCGACGTATATGTTTTTCAAGATCCTTTTAAAAGTTGCTGCGACGTAATCGATTCTCAATTATACGATGATATATTACAATCGGAAAAGCCTATCGTATTTAACGTTTCAAATGCACTTCTGGAATCTCTTGATAATAAAATAGATTATCTTATCAACAATCAATCAAGCGAACTTGCCTATAATTTTCATAAAATCATCATCGTCAGTTTGCTCGGTGCGTATCTTGAAGAAAAAGGACTGATCAATCATAATTATCCTCAATGGCTGAACGATTTGCTTGCAGATCTGAACACCATCGACGCTATCAGCTCGAACATCACCGCCCTTGCCGAAAAATACGGGTATCGCCCGGAACATTTAAGTCGCGAATTTAAAAAATATACGGGTGAGAAATTGATAGACTATATTACCCGGCAAAGAATAAAATACTCCTTAACTCTGCTTTCCGAAAACAATATGCGTATTATCGATATTGCACAGATTCTCGGCTATCAGAAACAAAGCTCTTTTTCGGCAAATTTCAAAGCGATTATGAATTGTACGCCGAAACAGTTTCAACTATTGCAAAACAAACAAAAAGCAACCCAAGCAAGCGAACAAAATTTTTCAGGAGGCGAATCTCGCTTATGAAATACTATTTAAAAAATTGCATGGACGGAAGCGACGCCATTTACAACACCGCTTTGGAAATCACCGAAAAAGAAAACGTTCTGCATTTCACTTTTTATGCCGAGCATTCAACTTGTTTTTGCCCCCATCATTGCTACAACGATATTCATTCCGAAGGCGACGCCTGCGAAATTTTAATCGGCACCGATCCCGAAAGAAAAGTCTATTACGAAATCGAAATCAGTCCCGAAAACAAACTGATGATCGCGAAAATGACCTACTGCGGAACGGACGAAAAAGGTTATCCTGTATTGCAAATCGATTTTAAAAAAGATTGTTTTGTAAAATCGAACGTTACCCGCACCGAAAACGGATACATAGCGGAATTATCTTTCGATAAACGAAAAATTTTCACGGGCGACGGGGATGTTTATTTCAACGCATACCGATTAGATACCGACGGCGAAGTTATGGAAAAACATCTTTTTGCGCTATTCCCCACTATGCAAGGAAAATTTCACGTACCGAAATATTATCGTTTTCTGAAAGATTACATATAACCGATTTTAGCCAAAACTATATTTTTAATTCTCTTAAAATACATTTCAAAAAACGTAGCAATATTATTTCAAACTATTTTTCGTATCAAAAAAAGTCTCCCCCGTCAATGGGTAAAAATATTGCGTATAACTTTCAAGCCGCGGTTTCAATCGGAAACTGCGGCTTATTTTATTTCTATGCAATTCAACCTAACGCAAACGAACGCATTTCGCTCTATTTAAGCAGTCTTTTTGAGTGTTACGCACAGCAAAAAGACAACTTTCGCGCGCAAGAAAATAAGCGATCCGCCGTTTCGTCCGTGATGAAATTCACATACGAGGAAACTTTAAAAATGGCAACCACTTTCAAAAAACAATTTATCGCCAACGGACTCGTTGCGCACGTAATCAAACGTAAAAGCGGTAAAAATACTTTTTGCTACGAAATCCGCTACCGCTCCAACGGATTTTGCATTTCCGTCGCCGCAAACGATCTGAATAAGGCAAAAGCAAAATTTTTACAAAAAAATGTTCCGCGGGAAATCGAAAAATACCGTACCGAAAGCGCAATCAAAGCTCAGAATTATTTCCGATGATTTTATGAAAAAACAAATGGACTTAGTAATTTTCCCTACGCCGACAAAAAATAGTTAACATAGCAACTATTTCCTTCCCAAAATTCTTCCCCAAACGATGCCGAAATTGCAAAAATGAATGTATAATTATACGTTTATACAATATAAAATTAGCGTTTATGCAATGATTTTTGCATAAACGCTAAGCCGTGGTGGAGCGGTTGTAACCTAAAACGAATAATTTATTTACACTTATATTAAAAATTATGTTTCTTTTGCCACTCGAACCACCAATCGCTTGTAGAGATTGACCCCCAAATGCAACCAAGCGTACATAAGCCAAAAAAGCCTGTTATTATTCCGCCCCAAAGATAACCGCCGCCTCTTTTCTTGACAATTATTGTATCGCCGTCAATTTTACAAGTTTCATTATCTTCAATATAGTTTACGATTTGACCCGAATATCTTTCATAAACGTGATGATAATCTTGCGCTATGCAAGCCGAACAATCTACCGAACAAACGGATAAAAGTCCGACAAAGCCGAAAGAAACGCCGAAAACGGACGTGCGCATTACTACGCTCAAACAAATCTTCGACGAGCTTTACGATAAGTATTACAAACAATACCCGAATATACGGAAACAGTCTATTCTCAAAGATATGCTACCGCTCTTTCCGACCGAAACGGATGCTGCGTATTTTGTAGACGAGCATTGGCGCAGAAAATGGCGTAACGCATATACACGCAAGCAGCGGTTTGAGTATAAGGCGTATAATCAAAATTACGAATACTTTTTTACGGTAACTTTCGATTCTAAAAAGCATACCGAGCAAAGTTTTGAAAAGAGTTTGAAATTAGCATTTTCTAATCTACATAAGCGGTACGGCTGTCTGTTTCAAGGCGTATGGAAACGCGGCAGCGAGAACGACAGACTGCATTTTCACGAACTTATCTACGATCCGAATAAGAAAATAACCGGAGAATTGGAAACGGTAAGCGATTACAATCCCAAAACCGGCAAGATGAAAACGTATCTGCAAAGCAAGTATTTCTATGAAAAGTTCGGAAGAAACGAGTTCAGTGAGATAATACCGCAGATGTACGATGCCGCTATAAAGTACATAACAAAGTATTTGAGCAAGCAAGGCGTAAAGCCGTATTATTCAAAAGGCTTGTACAGGTTTATAGAGAGCGATATTGACGGCAATGACGTTCTCGGTAAAATGGACGGCGCGGACGAACGGGACATACGCTTGCTCGTGGCAAAAGATTTCAGGGTTTGGCAGGAAAGCGTACTTATAGGCGAAGCGTCGTCCGAAACGATAGCGCAAGCGCCTAAACTGCCGTAAACGAAAAGAACGCAAAGAAAGCGCGGCGGCGCAAAAAAATACGGCGGACACGGAAATCTTGCGCGTGCCGCCGTATTTTAGCCGCCGCTTTTGCGGTTCGTTACATCCGTTTGGTTGCGTTCGGTTGGTTGTGTGTGCCTGTCTTCGGCGCCCGAGCGCGCAGCGCGAGGGTGTCCGAAGCGGCGTCAGCCGCTTCGGACAGCTTTGCCGCCGCTTGTATCAAAGACAGGCACACACTTTACGGTTAGATACTATATTACTGACACCATCTTGTTCAAGCCAAGCACACGCGCCAATCTTGCATAAAAATATAATTCGGTAATTTGAGGTTACTTAAAGTTCAACCGCTATTTTGCACCAAAATAGGCACACCTTGCGATTTTTAGACTGAAATTATGCTCTTTCGCAATAACCGTTTCCATCTCAATAAACTTATAGTAAATTTATCTCTGCCAAAGTTTTGCCTTAAAATTTTTTTGGCTTTATCGAAAAAAATCATCTTTTACTTCAATTTTCCGATCAAGTCTTCTCTTTGGGAATATAAATCCGAAAGGCCGATTTCGCCATATCGATTTTATCATGTATCGGTTCCGCCGCACCCACTTTAGAGATATTGAACGCGCGATACGTATATCCGCTCCACCATGCCGGCGTTACCGTAACTTTACGAGCCGTAGTGTTATTTTCTCTAGTTGTCTGCACGGCGTCGTCTGTCCAACGTTCGGGACGGTACTGCCAACCCGGTTCTAAAATAATTATCGAACCTACGGGAATCTCTGTAGGCGTAAAACGTTTGGTTGCAAGAAACAATCGGTTAAAGTCGCTGTTGTCCTTTATGATATTCACGGGATTTTTCGAATCGACGCTATTGTAAAATCCCTGTTCGAGTTCAAACGCAAGCGCCGTATATTTTGTCGGATCTACGGTAGGCGCAGGCGGATCGGTCTTATACGCCGACTCAGTCACTTCATACGGATTTCGTACCGCTTTTTTCACGGCATCGACTGCCATGGGCAAATCGATCTCATCCATACCGGTCGGTACGAAGTCCACTTCATCAATGGGAAGTCCCGTAAGAGCATGAATGAGTGTAAGACCCGCAATATATCGCCCCAAGCCCAATGACATATGATAACCGTCGCGCGTAAGCGTATCCCCTACGTACGAAGTACGCGCATTTTGAATCGCCGTACCGCAAGGAATGATTTTCTCAATCGAATCGTTTGTCTCGACCTTGGTTTGCACGGTATCCACTATCGCCCCGTACATAGTCGCTTGACTACCGTTATATTTGTGAAATTCACCGTGCGTGCTGTTTTGCTGATATGCCCAAGTCATATTCCAAACGATTTTTGCATAACAACTCGCGCGCATGTTTTCATGCACATAATCGGTAAGGTAACTGAGCGCATCGTACGTATCGGGCATACCGCTGCTGCCGCTTGCCTGTTGCAACGATATAAAATCCCAATCTACCGTTCGAATCGCATCCCTCATGGTGTAATTGTCTACACTTATCATTTTCCCGTTGCTATTCGTACGATACGCATATGCCGCACGATTGTTGCGCGCATTGTCGGCGTGCATATCAAGCGTGCAACTGCCAATATACAACCCTGCAATAAAAACATTTTGAATTCCGATATTGCGAGCTATGCTCCATGCGTACTCTATCGTGTCATCCGAAAAACTGTTGCCTATCATAAGAATTTTGAGTGCGCCGTCGTCGGTCCAATCATGTACGGGTACGTCGGCTTTTTTGACGTTTACCTTATACGACTCGGATATCGCCGTATCAATCAGTTTAACTGCAATCGTATAAACGCCCGCTACATCCTTCGAGTAAGCCGACGAATCAACCGTGTACACATCGGAGCTTACGACTTCGGTCGTCCCGTCGGAATACGATACCGTAACCGTCAAATTTCCGGTATCGAATGCATCTCCCACGATAAACTCGGTGCGCATTCCGCTTAAACCGATACGCTCGACATTTTTTCGCACCGTCTCTTCCGTAGGCTTATCTCGGCCGACACATGCCGTAAACATCCACACGACGCATAGAGCGGTTGCCAACACGACAAATGCGTGAATAAACGTTCTTTTCATCTATTCGATAAATCCTCTCATCTCGGTAAAATGCTTTCGGGTGTGCCATAAGCACTTATAAAATCCTCCAACTGCATCCGTGTGTGTAAAGACGGAATGGCGCCGTTTATTTGAACGGTAAGCGCACCCATGGCATTGGCAAACCGAACGGCTTGCGGCAGTGTTTTTCCCTCGGTCAGCGCGACGGCAAGTGCACCGTTAAAGCTGTCACCCGCCGCGACGGTATCAACCGCTTTTACCCGATAACCGTCAACAATCTCGCACAGTTCGGCGTTCACAATCAGCGCCCCGCGATGCCCCAGCGTAGCTATGATGTTTTTGACGCCGCTTTTCAGCAACGCTTTGGCCGCCGCAATCACATCATGATCGGTATCGGTCGGCATATCGGTCAAAATCGACAGCTCCGTTTCATTCGGTGTCAAATAATCGACGGCGGCCAACACGCTTTGATCCAATTTTACGGCGGGCGCGGGATTCAGTAACACTTTCACCCCGTACCGATGTGCGCGACGAATGATTTCTTTGGTCACGTCAAGCCTCATTTCGAGTTGTAAAACCACCAGTTCGGTGTTTTGCAAAACCGAATCCACCCTTTCCAAATCGTCAAACCCAAATGCATAATTCGAGGAAGGAATCACGCAAATTCGGTTTTGCCCCGCCGCGTCGATTTGCACCTGTGCAACCGCCGTCGGTTTGTCGCACGAAAAAACATACCGCGACTCGATTCCTTCCTCTCGCAGAATTTTTCGGAACGTATCGCCGTTTGCATCTCTCCCCAACATTCCCACCATTTCCACGTCGCCGCCCAATCGCGCCGCGGCAACGCACTGGTTGGCGCCTTTCCCGCCCGGAAACAGTTCCAACGAATTTCCCAGCACCGTCTGCCCCGCTTGGGGAAAGCAATCCATTTTGGCCACGTTGTCCATGACGAACGAGCCTATCACCGTAATCCGCGCCATTACTCGTTTTCCTTTTGCAACATAGCGCCCAACGCACCGTTCGGATGAAAACGGTAAAAATTGTCGCGCGTAAATCCTTTGGCTTGCGACAGCGCACAGGCAAATGCATCGCCGAGCGCCAACGTCAGCGTACTCGAAACGGTCGGCGCAAGATTGAGCGCATCGGCTTCGGCGATCTTGGGATACAAAATAACGTAATCGCAAAGCTCGGCCAAACGGCTGTCTTTCCCCGCCGTAAAAGCAACGGTCGTCACCCCGTTCCGTTTCAGCGGCGCCACGTTCTGCACCACTTCCGCCGTGTTCCCGCTGTTGGAAATGAGCACCGCAATATCGTTCGGCTGTATCATTCCCAAATCGCCGTGCATGGCTTCGGTGGAATGTACGTAAAACGCGGGTATCCCCAAACTCGCAAACGTTGCCGCAAGTTTTTCTCCTATGTGCCCGCTCTTGCCCACGCCCATAAACGCCAGTTTTCCCTTGCACCGCAAAAACAACTCGAAAACTTCTTCGTATGTTTCGTCTATTCCGTCCGCCAGCAAAGTAAGCGCGTCCCGCTCGACGGCAACCGCTTTTTTCATATCCGTTATATATTGCTTCATTTCATACTCCTTATCCGTTTGTTATTTGCCGGACTGCCGCTCCACAAGCGTCGGTTCCAGCACAATGTTCCGCGTTTCCGTTCTGCCCCGCAACCGTTCCAACAGAATTTCCGCGGCATACTTTCCGATTTCGTACTGACGCATATCCACCGAAGTGAGCGTAGGGCTGGACGATACCGCATAGTCGGTATTATCGAACGAAATCAGTTTCATATCGTCGGGAATGCGAATTCCGTGCTCGTGGCAAAACCGCAAAATACCCATCGCGGCATAATCGTTGGAAACAATCAGCCCGTCCGCCGTTCCGCCGTTTTGAATGAATTCCGAAAAAGCCGCATACGCCCCTTCGTTGGTATATTTGCCGTTCAGAACACGGGTGGCGTCATACGGCAATCCGTGCTTTTCCAACGTGCGCAAGTATCCGTCCAGACGCTCGCGCGTGGTCTGCTCTTTTACGTCGCCCGAAATAACCGCCATATTCTTGCAGCCCGCCGCCAACAGATGTTCGGTGGCAAGCGCCATGCCCAACGTATGGTCCACGAAAATATAGTCGAAATTGTCGTCTTTCTGCTGCCCGTCGTATTTGTTGGTAAGCACCACGGGGCAACCGCACGCGCGAATGGCGGAAATATTCTCCTCGCAAAAATCAAACGACACCATAATCATTCCGTCGCAAAATTTCTGTTCCAACGTGCGGATAATGTCTATCTCTTTTTTCAGACTCTTTTCGGTGGTGTACAGCATGGCGTAATAGCCGTTTGCTTCCAGCACCTCTATAACGCCTTGAATCATCTTGAAATAAAAGATATTGCAAATATCGGGAATACAGAACAAAATTCTCTTGGTATATCCGCGCCGCAAAGCAATGGCGGAAGAATTGGACTGATAGTTCAATTCTTTGGCTACCGCAAGTATCTTCTTCTTTTTTTCAATGTCGCAATAACCGCTTCCGCTGAGCGCACGCGCCACGGTAGATGTCGAATATCCGGTAATTCGTGCAATATCCTTTATTCCGTTTTTCAAGCCGCCACCTCGAAATCGATTCTCATATATTATCTGAATTTCATTTCAAACAGAGACACGTTGTACGGCGACCATTCACTCAGCATAAACAGTACCCGCCCGTCGTCGGTACAAAGGCTTTCATGCGTAAAACCGCCGTACAGCCCCTCGTAATCGGATTGCAACGCCACCGTTTCGGCATCGCTCCATTCTCCCCACGGCTCGTCGGCTGTGCGGAAAACAAGGTCGGGCGCGTCCGTCCCCACGTACATCGCCAAATATTTTTTCAGATACCGATTGTACGTTACGCACATTTCGCCGCACGGCGCGGGAATAACAACTGCCGCCCGAGAAAGCCCTTCTCTGCCCGAAACAAAGCGGGGAACACCCTTTTCTTTGCCTATATAATACTCGTATTTTTCAAAATTGTCAAGTTCTTTTCTCGGCACGCGCGCAAGTTTGCAGTTGCCGTCGCGCGCTTCGGTGATTCCGAACAAATACACGTATTCGCCCGCTTCGAGCGAAAAAACCTGCCCGAAATTAGGCGCCTCTTCCTTGCCGAACCGCACACATTCCGACTTTTCCCAGCTAACGCCTTTATCGTGCGAAATATACAGTGCGCATTCGTCGATTGTCCACCGCGGATTCCACGTAACAATAGACATCACGAACATATAAAACACTCCGTCCACCGCCACGGCGCCCGTGGGTATGCACGTCATCTGCTCTTTGTCCTTCTTCTTTGCGGCAACCAACTCTTTGGCAAGCCCGTCGTCGTCCGCAACAAACCCTTCCAAACAGAACCCTTCGGCAGACGTGTCTTTCACCTTTGCCAAACAGTTGTTAATCCACCGTCCCTTTTGCCAGAATTCGCTGAACGTGTCCCCGAATAAAAGATATAAATCCTTCCCGTCCGAAAAAGGGAATCCCAAATCGGTGCCCACAACCCCGAACGGCTCGGTGTTCGTTCTCGCATCTTTTCCCGTCACTCCGCACACGCGACGCACATATTCCAATTTTTCGCTGAAAACACACATATCCCATTCTCCCGCCGTCGGTTTGCGGAAAGGGAAAGCCCGTTCGGCTATCCCCTTCCTTCCGCCGGCTTTATCCTATTTCAACTTCATTTCCATCAAGCCTACAAAGTAATTGAGCGTTGCGCCCGAATCGCTGCGCGGCCACTGACTCATCAGAAAATACACCGTTTTTCCGTCGTCTTTCAGCATTGCGCTTGTCGTGAACGCATTGTAGAAGGTGTTGAAATCGGACGAAGTCAAGATGATCTCCGATTTACCGTACGGCCCGTAAGGCGTATCGGCCAACTTCATAATCAGCGTATTGTGCTGCTGATACGTGGCCATATACTTGTTGAGATAAGGGTTATAGCAAATCGACATCTCACCGCAGGGCGCCGAGATAACTTCGGCGTCTTCGCTATGATTCCAGGTAAGCGCCATGTAGTACTCGTTATACTCGATCCAGGTCGCCTCTCCATCGACATAACCGTTAAAGAATCGGTAATTGTCGAGGTTTTCGACTTTGGCCTGTTGCTCTTCGCCGGTAAGCACTTCTCCGCCATCGCCCTTTAAGCTGACGCGCATACACCGCAATCCGCTGGCACGACCGCCGCTCAATCCGTAAACGTACAGCCAATCGTCGATACCGTCATGGTCCTCGTCTACGATCAACGGATAGTTTTGCGTGAAGTTGACCATTTTGTTGGAATAGAAGTACATACTTTCGACGCGGCTGAAATGCGTGCCGTCGGTCGATTTGTATACCCCGCCCAAATTGGTCCACCACTCTCCGTCGTCACCCCAAACGCGGACGCCCATGTAGTAAACATAGATTGCGTTGCCGATTTGCATAGCGCCCGTAGGAATGGCCGTCATTTGTTGTTGGTTCACGTGAATGCCGGGAATCAGTTCGGTAGCAAACCCGTTATCGGCGGTTGATACGAACGAATCGATGGTAATCCCGTCGGTAAAGTCGAAATCGGTAGTAACCGCCATAACATTGGATCGCCAGTTGCCTACAAGATACTCGTTGGAGAACGTGTCGCCAAACAAAATGCGCAGCTCGGTTACGTCCTCTTCCTCTTGATTTTTATACGTGTACGTGAACGGTATACCGAGGTCGGTTCCGCCAACGTCGAACAGCTCCATGGTGTCGGTTGTGGCAAACCGCCCCGTCACTGCGGAAATACGCCGCGTTCCCTCGATATGTTCGGCGCCGTACGAAATCCAGTCCGACGCAACGTCGCCGTTCAACCCCGATGACAACTCTGCCGTCGCGCCGAACGAGGACATGAACAGCGACGATACGGAAAACGCAACCAACAATAGCGATAGAATATTGCGTCTTTTCATTATTCTCTTTCCTCCTTTTCGGTTTCGTGATGTTTTTTCGGTCTTCTCGACAGCACGGTTCCTGCGCCGAGCAGTGCGCAAATTGCCACTGCCGACATTGCGACGGAACCGAGCGACGAGCCGCATCCCGCACTGCCGCATCCGCTGTCGGACGGCGC
>ULYL01025388.1_pt1 | contig 45359 bp, 55 predicted proteins | sample 1962211 | NCBI WGS metagenome assembly ULYL01 (sample SAMEA4835864, study PRJEB28245) | human gut metagenome | biome: gut microbiome; material: fecal sample | place: Denmark | collected 2008
GGCGGCCTTGGTAGCCACTTTGCAACAGACCCGGCAGCAGTTGGAGACTTGCCCGGCAGCGGACCCGGCGGCATTGCGCGCCCAGCTGGCGCAGTTGCAGACCCGGCTGCATGCGCTGACCGATCAAGGCAAGACACTGGCTGTGCGGCTCCAGACCAATCAAACGGTGCTGGATCAAATGCGACACACGGCGGCCGAACTGGAGGCGGCGGAGCACCGCTACGGCTGGATAAAAGCCTTGGCAGATACTGCCACCGGCAACTTGACCGGTAAAGAAAAGGTCACCTTGGAGACCTATGTGCAAATGCAGGATTTGGACGCGGTGCTGGCCTGTGCCAACACCCGCTTTATGGTTATGTCCGGAGGACAGTATGAGCTGGTGCGCCGCCAAACAGCAGAGAACAATCGCAACCAGTCCGGATTGGATCTGGATGTGATCGACCATTATAACGGCACCACCCGCAGTGTAAAGAGTTTGTCCGGCGGCGAGTCCTTTAAGGCCTCTTTGTCGCTGGCGCTGGGGCTGTCGGATCGAGTACAGAGCGCCGCCGGCGGCGTGCGGCTGGACGCGATGTTTGTGGACGAGGGCTTCGGCTCTCTGGACGAGGAGTCCCTCCACCAGGCGCTGCACGCCCTGACGGATCTGGCTCGCAGCGACCGGTTGGTGGGAATCATCTCCCATGTGGCGGACCTGCGCGCGGCCATCGACCGGCAGATTCTGGTCACCAAGGCTCCCACCGGCGGCAGCCACGCCACCATCCTATAACTGCATTCAGATACAGAACACCCCCGCACGGCTTGCTGCTGTGCAGGGGTGTTCTTGCTTTTTGGTTATTGTTTGGCGGCTTTCGCAATGCAGCTCATGGCGTTTAGGCTGCGAGGATAGCCGATGTAGGGCAGACACTGGAGCACCATTTTGGTCAGGAATGCTGCGGCGTTGCCCATGTTCATATTGCCCTTGGCGTGGGCGATCAACTGAGGCTCGCAGCCCCCTTGGGCAGAGAGGAAGCAGAAGGTGATCATCTCCCGCTGGGCCAGATCCAGCCCGGTGCGGGTGTAGTAATCGCCAAAGCAGTTGGCTGCCAAATAGCGGTTGACGGTGCCGGCTTTCCAAGCCTCATTCATGTGTTCGCCAAAGATTTTGACTTGGGCGGCAATGCCTTTCTCCAGCCGATCATTCATGGTGGTGGTTGCCTGGCCGGGTAGTGGTAGGGCAATGCCGGCGGCGGTCAGCGCGTCGTTGGTGGCGTGCAGAAACGGCAGCGCACGGCCGTAGCCCAGGTAATCGGTGGCCTGGTACACCATCTCTTTGACTGCCACCGGGTCAAGCCCCTCTTGCAGCGCTTGGGGCAGTGCCTCTTTGTAGGCGTCTACACTGCCGTTGCCGGTGAGGGTGGCCAGAATCGCCAGCCAGCGGGTGGTGGGCTCCAGCATGCTGTCCGGTTCGTTTCTTACTTCTTCAAAAAATGCGCCCAGTCTCTGGGTGTATTCCGGGTCTGTGCTTTGCAAACTCATTTTTCTGCCTCCAGTGCGTTATAATCTGTGTCGCTCACCGGCTCGCACCATTCGTTAGAGACATTCTCACCGGGCACTTCCATAGCAATGTGGGAGAACCAACTGTCGCCCTTAGCGCCGTGCCAGTGCTTAACCTCCGGCGGAATGGTGATGACCATGCCCTCGTGCAGCGCTACCGGGGCTTTTCCCCATTCCTGGTACCAGCCCTCACCAGCGGTGCAGATCAGCAACTGACCGCCACCTTTTGTGGCGTGGTGAATGTGCCAGTTGTTGCGACACCCCGGCTCGAAGGTCACATTGGACAAATGCAGCGCCGTGACCTGAGGATCGGTCAGGGGATTCAGATAAGAATTGCCTACAAAGTATTGGGCATAAGCCGTGTTGGCGGCGCCTTTGCCATATGCGTTGGCACCGACGAAGGCTTCTTCTGTTGCGTATTTCATAGATAAAATCTCCTTGTTTTGGTTTCCTTTATCATAGCACTTTGCGTTTACTCCAAGTCAAGGGGTTTTGTAAATTTTTTTCGTTTTTTTGCTGCCGCTTGACAGCAGGCGGCGGCTATGCTACAATACGGGACGAAAATTCGGTTGTGGATTTTTCCGGAGTTGCTCATCTTTTCGCCACACACTCTTTGGAGTGCGTGGCTTTTTTATACCTGCAAGCAGAAAGGAAAACAGATGGACGAACAGTTTATGCGCAAAAAGGCAGTGTTGCCGCTGATTACCTCTATGGCGCTGCCCATGGTGCTCTCCATGCTGGTGAACGCCCTTTATAATATTGTAGACAGCTACTTTGTGGCCCGCATCAGCGAGAACGCTATGACGGCGTTGTCCCTGGTGTATCCCTTGCAAAATCTGGTCAACGCCATTGCCATCGGCTTTGGCGTGGGAATCAGCGCAGTGATTGCTTTGTATTTGGGCGCCGGAAAGCAGAAGCGCGCGGACCAGGCAGCCACGCAGGGTATGTTGTGGGCGCTGGTGCACGGGGTGCTGCTCACCGGCGTGTGTATTGCCATCATTCCGCTGTTTTTGCAGGCGTTTACCAAGGACCGGGCGGTGATTGACCTGGGAGTGCGCTACGGGCGTATTGTGTTTGGTTTTTCCATTATTATCAACGCAGACTTGGCATTTGAAAAGATTTTTCAGGCAGTCGGTCGTATGAAGGTGACCATGGTGGGTCTGGGCCTGGGCTGCCTTGCCAATATTATTTTGGATCCGCTGTTGATCTTCGGTCTGGGGCCGTTCCCCAAAATGGGCATTGACGGCGCAGCGCTGGCTACCGGACTGGGTCAGGTGCTTACTCTGGTGATCTATCTGCTGTTCTATTACCTGCGCCCCATTTCTGTCAAGATCCGCTTGCAGCACCTGCGGCCGTCCCGGCACCTGGTGGGTCGCTTGTATGCCATCGGTATTCCGGCGATACTGAATTTGGCTTTGCCTTCGGTGTTGATCTCTGCACTGAACGCCATCTTGGCTGCATTCTCTCAAACCTATGTGCTGATTTTAGGCGCATATTACAAACTGCAAACGTTTCTGTACCTGCCGGCCAACGGCATTGTGCAGGGCATGCGCCCGGTGATTGGGTTCAATTACGGCGCCAAAGAATATGGGCGGGTCAAGCAGATCTTCCGCACCGTATTAGTGATGACTGCTGCCATTATGGTGGTGGGCACCGTGCTGTGCCTGGTGATCCCCGGTCAACTGATCGGTCTTTTTACCGAGAATGCAGCTACTGTTGCTGCCGGTAAAACAGCGCTGCGAATCATCAGCGGCGGGTTTATTGTGTCCGCCGTATCGGTGACTGCTTCCGGTGCGCTGGAGGGACTGGGCAAGGGCACGCCGTCCTTAGTGATTTCTCTTTGCCGGTATTTGGTCATCATCGTCCCGTTGGCATTCCTGCTGAGTCGAGTGCTGGGCGCCGCCGGTGTGTGGCATGCCTTTTGGATCACCGAGTTATTCACCGCCGGTATTGCCCTGGTGGTGTACCGCAAAGCCGTGCAGATTAAAGTCTGATTATCAATGCACAGAACAAAGCCGCACAGATCTTTCTGTGCGGCTTCTTTGCGTCTATTTGTTTTATGCTGTTTCTATGCTGCTTAGGAAGCGCAGAAACTGGGCTTTACCGGCTTCATTACGGTCAAACACGCCGCACTGCTCCAAAATGGCAGCAAAGACTTTGCCCACTTCCTGTTGCAAAATGTCCATGCAATTCTCGGCGGTTAAGGCGTTCTTGGCGGCGATCTCCATTGCCCAGTCCTTGTGTTTGGCAATGCGTTCGTCGGCGGCAATGTCTGTGCCATGGAGCAGTGCGTCACGCAACAGCTCCAGCTCTGTCTTTAACCGGGCGGGCAGTACTGCCAAACCCATAACCTCAATCAGGCCGATATTCTCTTTCTTAATATGATGGTACTCCGGGTGGGGGTGGTACAGACCGTCCGGGCACGCCGAGGTGGTAATGTTGTTGCGCAGCACCAGATCCAGTTCATATTTACCGTTCCGGCACCGGGCGATGGGGGTAATGGTGTTGTGGGGTGTGCCATCGGTCTCGGCGTAGATAAAGGCGTCCGGGTCCGTATAGCCGCGCCAGGCTTGCAGCACTTTGTCTGCCAGGTCGCAAATGCGCGCCGGCTCATCTCCACGCAGACGCAGTACGGACATGGGCCACTTAACGATTCCGGCCTCAATATCTTTATATCCGGCAAAGGCATAGGCGGTCTCTATCGGCGCCTTTGTCATAGCAAAAGTATAGTGCCCGCCTTGGAAGTGCTCGTGGGTGAGAATGGAGCCGCCCACGATGGGAAGGTCTGCATTGGAGCCTACAAAATAGTGGGGAAACTTCTCTACAAAATCAAACAGCTTTTGGAACGCGCTGCGGTCGATTTTCATCGGCGTGTGCCGGCCGTTAAACACAATACAGTGCTCGTTATAGTAGCCGTAGGGCGAATACTGCAAGAACCAGGGGCCGCCGCCCATTTCCAGGGGAATGATCCGGTGGTTTTGCCGTGCCGGGTGATTGACCCGCCCGGCGTAGCCCTCGTTCTCCTTGCACAGCTGGCACTTGGGGTAAGCGCTTTGCTTCATTTGCAGGGCAGCCGCAATGGCCTTGGGGTCCTTCTCCGGCTTGGATAGATTGATGGTTATATCCATATCGCCGTAAGGGGTGGGAGTGATCCACTTAGCGTCCTTGGCCAGTCGGTCCGCACGAATGTAATTGGTGGTCTTGCTAAAGGCATAGTAATCATCTGTGGCTGCCTTGGGGCTCTCTGCGTACAGATCCCAAAATCGGCGGATCACCGCAGAGGGTCGTGGGGTCAGCAGACCCATCAGCTTGGTGTCAAACAGATCCCGGTACACCACAGAGTCCTGGCACAGCCCGTTTGTGCAAGCATAGTTTAGCAGAGAGTCTAAAATTTCCGTCAGTGCCGGTTGGCCGGTGACGGTGCGTTCCTCGTATGCGTCCAGCTCCAGCGCCGCCAGCAACGCATTGACAGCCCAGGTGCGATCCGCCTCTTCAATCAGACCGGTGCGTACGCCGTAATCTGCCAGCGCTGTGATTCCCTCAAATACATCCATGATTCTACCTTCGCTTTCTGCCCTAACAGCGGGATTTTTTGGAGCCTTTATTTTACCACATTTTGCCCTGCGTGGCAACCGATTTGCACAAAAAGGACGGAATTCGCTTTGACGGCTCGCTTTCTATGCGCACCCAAACAGGCGTCTCTGCATAGTATGCAGAGAAAAGGAGAGATGGTATGTTTAGTTATATAAAAAAATTGCAATACCCCATCAATATTAAGAATCCGGATCCCCGCGCTGCGTCCATTATCATCAGTCAGTACGGTGGACTGTATTGTATTTAGATATAGAGTTAAAATATGGACAGTCAATGACGGTGTTAAGCCAAAAATCGCACTTATTTTTCAATTCGTGGCGGAAAATGCGGCTGAAAATCCATCAAATATAGTAGAATATCTCCAGTGTGTTGTCCGGCTTTTTGAATGTGATGTGATCTACAATGGAGCGCAGGGCTTCGCTCTTGACGCTTTCCGCTGTATCCGGGGACTTTATCAAATCCAGCACAAAACTGGCTTGCTGGACGAACTGGGGCGGAATTTCGCCGCTCTGTGACTTCTCGACCTTTGCCTGCTCGGCTTTGAGTGTTTCAATCTTATTTTGAAATGCCCGCTTTTTGCGCCCATACTCTTCCAGCGTGTCATACCCGGCATCGTAGGCATCACTGGCCCGCTTGATCTTTTCTTCTTCCTTGCGAATGAGCAGCGAGTAGTCTACCACTTCATTTTGCAGCTGCTCCTTTGGCAGCACATTGAATTCCAGGGTCTCCAGAGATTTTTCTATGGCAGCGATCACCGCAGCGTTGGCCTTGCGTATGGATAGGTAGTGTGATACCTTACACTTGCCCCGGGCGTAGTTGTGGCATTGCACGGCGGGGTCCCTGGCGGCAATATAGGTCAGCGTGGCACCGCAGGTGTCGCAGCGTAAAAGGCCTTTCAGCATGAATGTGACAGGCTGCTCCTTGCGCTGCCATTTGCCATACCGTCTTTTCTGTTCCATGATCTTCTCCTGTACTTGATCGAATGTGTCTTGATCTATGATCGGCTGGTGCTTGCCGTCCACATACATAACCTTGCTGTTATCGCCTTTGTACCGGTCCCTGGAGGCTCTGCCGTCTGTACTCCAGCGGATTTTACCTGCATACACCGGGTTCATCAGTATGTACTCCACAAAGCGGTTGTCCGGTGGGTTGCCTCGGTAGGTTTTTACGCCCATGGCGTTCAGCTCCATAGCAATTTTGCGGTAGCCTTTGCCAGACAGAAAAGCATTAAAGATGTACCGAACGGTGGGTGCGTCCTCGTTGGGTGTGAACACCTTGTTTTGAAGGTCATAGCCAAAGGCACCGGCGCTCATAGCTTCGCCACGGCTCGCCTTTTCCGTCATGCCACGGGTCACTTCCTGGGACAGGCGGGTGCTGTAATACTCGTCCATGAATTCTATAATGCGCTCGATCAGCGGGGCAAAGGGCGAGTCGTCTATGGTCTCGGATATGGAGATCACCGACACGCCGATGCGCCGCAGCATGGACTTATATACGATGCTTTCTTCCTGGTTGCGGGCAAACCGGCTGAATTTCCATACAAGAATTGCCTGGAATGGGTGCTCCTTGCTTTTTGCAAAGGCGATCATATCATTGAACGCCTTGCGCTTTTTAACGCTTCGCCCGGAGATACCATCGTCATAGAATACATATTCATCCGGCACGCAGTAGCCGTTTCTGCCGGCGTACTCACGAATGAGCTTAAGTTGGCTGTCCGGGCTGTACTCGTCTTGCCGGTCGTCACTTACGCGGATATATGCCGCTGCATATTTCATTGTACCACTCCCATAGATTGTAGCTCAAGAATGCCCTGCTTGCCATTCTTGAGCGTAATGAACGCAGTGTAGATGTACTCTACAGATGAGTTACGAGAACTACTCATAGGCGCAACACCTCCTCAAGCAAGATTTTTTCCGGGCAAATTCCGGATCCGCTTGCAAAAGGAAGCCTCGATCGTTATACTTATAATGTACGAGGAAAGTATAGGCGGTTTGACCGAACTTACTTTTTAAGCGAAGGCCTATCTGAGCGGCAACTCAGATAGGCCTTTGCTTTATGTCATTTGCGCCCGGTCCTCTATGCCGTAAAGCACCACCTTAGCTGCGCCGTACTGCCGGCCGATTTTTGTAGGTCAGATTTCTTATCCGATGCACTCAGGGCATGGACGGAAGCCGTCACTTTCTGCCGCTTCGGTGTTGTATATCCAAAAGGCTTTGTTTTCGTCAAACCGTGGACATGAATATTTGTGGTAATATTTTCCACCATTTGTACACACGGCGTAGCGCTGGTAAAATGACAGCTCAAGTACATATTCATTATTGTTAATAAATGCTTGCTCATTCTCTTCGGCAACTGTGTTATAGTGAGCCAGCAACTCATCGTATTGTTCGTTGACACTTTTCAATGATCGCTGAATATCAACTTTTTCTGATTTTAGCTGGTTGCATTCTGCGTTTTTACTGATGGCCACGCCGGCAGAAATGACGGCAAGGACAATCGCTATTGCCATGCAAATAAATGCAATCTTTGTTTTGCGGTCTGTAGTATGCGTGGTGGCATATTTCGGCTTGACTATATTCACTTCCACATCGTCTACATTGTATGGATCTGCAGCTTTTTGATTGTGGGAAATAGAGCTGCTTTTGGATGATTGATATGATTTTTCGGACTCTTCAGTAAATCTGAAAGCATAATCTAAAACTGAGCTTAAGTAGTCCTTTATTTCTATTTTGAGTTCCACTGCATCATCAAAACCCAATAGCGCTACTGGCGGATTTGATGTGATAGGAATGTAGTGGCCGTTAACGATATCTTGCGATATGATATTGAAAAGTAGTGAGATAGCTTTTGCTTCTAAATTTTCGTCTGAAGAGTTTTCCAGATTGGATCGGAGATATTTGAACCGATTTTCCAGTATTGCTTCTATGTACTCTTTTGAAAAACTGTCTTGATAAAGGTAACTCAATGCTGAAATAAGTCTCGGTGTAGTTTCGGCTACTATAATCGGATCATTTTGCACCAAGAAAAACAGCGTTGCAGCAATAGCGGCATCACATTTTGATATATCGTTGGCGTTGATTAAACTGTATCGGTTTTTGTCCTCTTCGTCAATAGAAAAGATAGCGATAGCTGTAACTACTCCGTCCAGCGTGAACGGTTCTTTTGTTTGCATTGTGTGCTTTAATGTGCGAATGAATATGTCCTGGTTATCGTCAGCATAACTCATGTATTGTCTCTCTTTCTTTTTCCACATAATATTTATATCGCCATGCGGCGGTATATACAAATTTTACCGTTTGATTTCCAGTCGATTATGCAATTCCACATTCAAAGTAGAATTCCAACGCCTTATGGATGAACTCTTCCGTCACATTGAAATGCTTGGCCAGCTCGTAAGGCTCCAGCCCCTGGCGCAGCTGCGCCTCCAACTCGGCTTTGGGGATTAACTTCTTCACCGCCCACTTATCTGCCCGGCGTTCGTGCTTACTGCGCCGGTCAAGCGGGGCATATAGATTATAGAACGACCCGGTTATGCAGTGCCCGGCTTCGTGGGCCAGGCGGCAGCGGGCCTCTACGGTGCTTTCCAAGCTCTGCTCGTCAAGTGCTATGTAATAATCATCGCCGATATTGGCAGACGCAGACTTGGCAGCGGGCATACTACCCAGATACACCTCTATGTTGTTTTTCTCGATTTCATCGAACAGGGACTCAGTTGTTGTCATTCTCTCTCTTTCTCTTATCTTTAATAAATTCTACAAATCCTTTAACTTCGTTCCACATCTCATCGGTGACTTCACCGTCACCGCCGAATAGAGCCACTTTGGCGATTTCCTCTTGATCGTCAGGAAATGGTGTGGCGCTTTCTTCCCAGCCCATAAGATATGCCGGTGTGGTATGAAGAACCTTAGCGAGTGGTTCAAGTATTTCAGTAGGGAATTTCTTTATATCATTATTTTCATACCTGTATATGGTAGCGGGCGATACGCCCAGTTTCTCAGCTACAGTTTCAGCGGAAAGGCCAAGCTCTTTTCTGCGTGCCTTTATTCTGTCGTGAATTTCCATTTCATTCACCTCATACATACCTTTCATATACCTTTCACATTCATTATATCAGCATTTTGCAAAAATGCAATAATATTTTTGCAAAAATGCAAAAAAAGTGTTGACAACTCGCGTTTATGCGAGTATAATCAAAATCAAGGAGGTGATCACATGGTTAACATTCAGCTACTCGAACAGGAAATGAAGCGTAAGAATGTATCTAACGCTGATATTGCGGCGGCTCTTAATATTGATATAAGCACCTGGAGCCGCAAGAAAGCAAGGCCTATGGGTATCAAGATAGGTGAGGTAGAGCAGATTTCTGCATTGTTAAAGCTTTCAAAAAATAAGGCGAAGTCTATTTTTTTGCCGTCGGACTCGCAAAAATGCGAGTAACTGATAAGAGCCAGCCTTTAGATAAGCAGCAGGCAGCGGGGATATATTTTTTCATTTCTCTTTCTTTCTTTCTTTTTTCTTTTCTTTTTTGATTTCCCGCACGCCCGCCCCACCCAACATCACATTACATTTATCGCAGCGGGCGGTCTGCTGCTGATTTAAGGGCTGGCAAATAAAAAGGACCGACTGCTGGCACAGTCGGTCAAAGGAGTTGATAGTCAAAAGGCATACACAATTATCAACACCTATAGTATAGGCGTTGAGAGAGAAAAAGTCAAGGCATACGGACAATCCGGCCTTGCGTAACTTTAATTGAGGTGACGAAATGAAGAAAGAACTGACCACCGTGATCATGGTTATGGTGGACGGCAAGGTTAAGCCCTTGGAGGACTTGACGGAAGAAGAACACAGCCGCATGCTGGCGGCGATGGCGCACCGGCTCACAGAGAGCATGAGCGACTATTACGCCCAGCACCCGGACGAGGTTAAGGAGTTGGCGAAGATATGAGAGAAAAAGAAGGGTTCCGGGACAACCTGGAACGAATTGACGCGGCGTTCCCCGGTCGGGAAATGCTGAATGTCAGCGAGGTGTCCCGCTTTACCGGCTTGGACCGTGGCAAAGTGGGCGCTGACTGGCAGGAACACTTTTGCCGTGTTGGAAGAAGTAAGTACATGAGCAAGGTGACCCTTGCCCGGCTGCTGAGTTAGGAGGACGGTATGACGAAAAGAGAAAAGGCAGGAATAGTCCTGGTGGTCACCGGCTTTCTGCTGGTGCTACTTGGTTGCTGTATGGTGGCGGATAATCCGTACTGGTGGGTGTCCGTGGCAATCAGCGGCACCGGCTGCGCATTGATCGCTCTGGCGGTGTTCGTGCTGCCCAAGGACGAGGACGAGGCCAGACAGGACAAGCAGCTGGTGGTTGAAGATGATAAGGATAGAGTGGTGCTGCTGGCGCCGCTGACAGATTTTGATGTGGCGTATTTACGCGCTTTAAAACTGGGAAAGGACAATGACAATGAGTAATGAATATATGGATTTGGTGATCATGACCAACGGCAAGGTGTGCCGTGCTCCCGGGTTCAGCGAAATACGGTCCGGTTACAGAGTGGCCGTGCAGGGCTGTACATACGATGTGCTGGAGGCTGTGTCTGTACCTGTGAGCGAGGCTCTGCTGACGCTGCCTAAGGCGTATGGGTTCGTTCGCCCGCTGGAGTATGACGAGGACGAGCAGGAGGAGAATGCCGATGTATGACAAGGAGGCGGGCGTGATCGCCTGTGACAGCTGCGATATAACCATTGAGGGTTATGGGTTCTCCATCGGTGCGGGCAACGATGAGCCCAGCGGTTGCTACTGCTGGGAATGTGCTTGCGAGAAGTTGGAGCAGCTGCTGGACGAGAGCAACAAGGAAGCGACCATTGTGCGGCGCAGCGAAAACTGGCTTCGCAGCTGCTACGACCTGGGGGTGATCTGATGACCAGCGCAGAGATGGACAAGTTCGTGAATGACTACGGCTTTTGCCCCCAAGACTGCGAACCGGAGGCGCGGGCAGAGGCCCGCATTGTACTGAATATTGATAAAGGAGAACGATATGGCGACACTGTATGAACTGACCGGCCAGGCAGCCCAGCTGATGGAGCTGCTGGAATCCGGAGAGATTGATGAACAGACGGTCCAGGACACACTGGACAGCATGATGGTACCGGAGAAGCTGGAGGACTACGGTATGGTGATCCGGCAGCTGACGGCGGATGTGGAGGACTACAAGCGAGAAAAGGACTTCTTCGCCGAAAAACAGAAGCGGGCGGACAACGCCATTAAGCGCATGAAGAAGACCCTGGCGGCGTACCTGGCTGCCACCCAGCAGGATAAGGTGCAGGCCGGACGGTTCGTGCTGACCAGTACCTCAAGCAAGTCGGTGGATGTGTTCAACCTGGCAGCGGTGCCGGCAGAATACATGCAGCCCCAGCCGCCCAAGGTGGACAAGCAGTCTATCCGCAATGCTCTGTTGGCAGGGGAGACGGTAGCCGGTGCGGCGCTGATTGAGACCCCCGGCTGCGTGATCAAGTGAGGTGAATGGAATGGAGTTACAAGCAAAGCTATTAGCCATCCAGTGTGAACTGGTGGCGCCCAAGAATCAGTATAACGCGTTCGGCAAGTACCATTACCGCAGCTGTGAGGATATTCTGGAGGCGGTCAAACCGCTGTGTAAGAAGCACGGCGCTGTGCTTACGGTGACCGATACGGTAGAGTGCTGCGGCGATCGAGTGTACATTGTGGCTACGGCCACGCTGGCGGACACGGAGAGCGACAAGAGCATTTCCGTGCGCGCCTTTGCCCGGGAAGCCGCCACGAAGAAAGGCATGGATGATGCCCAGGTGACCGGCAGCACTTCCAGCTACGCCCGAAAGTATGCCCTTAACGGCCTGTTCTGTATTGATGATTGCAAGGACCCGGATGTGCCCCCGCAAGGCACCAAAGGCAAGCAGAAAGCCCAGGACCCGCAGAAAGAACAGGCACGGCAGCAGGCAGCGGAGAAGATCAGCCCGGATCAGGTGGCCGTGCTGAAAGATAACGCACAAAATGAGCGGGTCAAAAAGGCCTTGGCCTATTACAAGGCGAGCCGCATTGAAGATCTGACCCGGCACCAAGCTGATCAGATCTTTATGAAGCTGGGCCTGTAAGATGAAAATCGAATTCAAAAAGGAAGAGTTGGTGCCCACTATGGCCAAGGTGGGGGCGTTCATAGGCTCCCTGGCAGAGCAAAAGGACTATGTGCTGGAGATTAAGCCAAAGCCGAAACGCCGGAGCCTGGATGCCAACGCCTACATGTGGGCATTGATCGGCAAACTGCAAGCGGAGTTGGCCAAGAACGACCCGCAGATCACCAAGGACGAGATCTACCGGGGCTATGTGCGGCAATATGGCAAGTCTGTGGACTACCAACTGCCGGACAGCGCCGTGAATGCCATGACGAAATCATGGGGGAGAAACGGCCTGGGCTGGACAGCGGAGAAAGTGGACGATGGGATCTATCCGCGCACCTCGCTGGTGCGGTTCTACTACGGCACCAGCTGCTACGGCACAAAGCGCATGGCTCGGCTCATAGATGCCGTGGTGCAGGACTGCAAAGCACTGGGCATTGAGACTATGCCGCCAGCGGAGCTGGCGCAGCTGATGTCTGCTTGGGAGGAACGGAAACGGTGAAGAAAAGCATTATTCAGCCGGAAGAGCCCCGGCAGTGCTACCTGTGCGGCTCTGTGCGGGCCCTGGAGCGACACCATGTATTCGGGGCATATAACAGACGGAAAAGCGAGAAATACGGCTTGACGGTGCTCCTGTGTCATAATTGCCACAACGAGCCGCCGACAGGCGCACACCATTGCAAGCAGACGATGGACTATTTACACCGGGTGGGGCAGCAGGCATTTGAAGTTGCCTACCCGGACAAGGACTTTATATCTATTTTTGGGAGGAATTATCTATGATTAACAGTGTTGTAATTATGGGTCGACTGACCTACGAACCGGAACTGAGAGCCACGCCCAGCGGCGTCTCCGTTGTGCGCTTTCAGGTGGCTGTGGACCGCAGCTATCAGAAGGCAGGCGAGGAACGCAAGACGGACTTTATTGATGTGACCGCCTGGCGGCAGACGGCAGAATTTGTGTGCAAATATTTCCATAAAGGCTCCATGATCGCTGTGGAGGGCTCTATCCAGACGGATAACTTCACCGATAAGGACGGAAACAAGAGAAAGAGCGTACAGGTCGTTGCCAACCAGGCATCCTTCTGCGGCTCAAAGGCAGAGAGTGGCGCGCAGACTGCAGCGCCCGCACCGGACGCAGAGTTTGAGCCGATTGATGATGATGACGACCTGCCGCTTTAAGGAGAGCCTATGCAAGGATGGATCAAGGTGCACCGAAAGATTACGGAGCACTGGCTATATTCTGCGGAGCCCTACGACAAATTCCATGCCTGGATGGACCTTCTGCTGCTGTGCAATCGCTCACCTGCAAAGATGATGATTGATGGCAAGCTGATGGATGTGGACAGTGGCGAGCTGGTCACCTCCATTCGCTTTTTGTGTGATCGGTGGAAGTGGAGTAACACGAAAGTTAAGCGCTACTTGGATACACTTCAAGCTGACGGAATGTTGTCAGTAAAAAGCGACAGTAAAAAGACACGGCTTAGAGTGCTTCACTACGCCAAATATCAAGCATACGCAAATGCAAAAAACGACACAGAAACGACGCAGGAACGACACAGAAGCGACACTGAAACGCCGCAGAAACACACAAACAAGAATGTAGAAGAATGTAGAAGAAATACAGGAGAAGGGAGAGAGCGCGCGAGCGCGTGCACGCCCGCAAAATTATATGGCGAGTTTAAGAATGTGCGATTAACCGATGAGGAGTTTGCCAAGCTGAAAAAACAATTTCCACTGGACTGGCAGCGGCTTATCAAGAACTTGTCCTTCCACATTCACAACACCCACAAGACCTATTACGACCACTTCTCTGTATTGCAGAAATGGGGAACAGAGGACAGGAAGAACAGCGGGGCACTGCAAAGCCCACCGTCCTACGACCTGGAGCAGATCAAGCTGGATACCATGAACAACACAGACATCAAGTTTTAGGAGGAGCCTATGGATATGGAACTGAACAAACTGACACCACGGCAGGCGTTGATCTATGACGCACTGATCCCGCCCGGCATGCCGGTGAGGGGCAAAGACCTGGCACGGCGGACGCGCATTAGCGAGCGGGACCTGAGATCAGAGCGCAAGGCTATGCAGGAACAGGGCGTGCCCATCGTCACCGGTGACTTTGGGTACATGCTGGTGGATGAGAACAATCCGGAGCCGCTGCTGCGGTACGCCAAGCGGCTGAACGCTCACGGCGATGAAGAGCTGGCCACGGCAGCAATGGCCCAGCAGATCTATGAAAGGCTGGTGACCGCAAGATGATGGTATGGATGACGATACCGGGAGAGCCCCAGGGTAAGGGCCGGCACCGGGCGGTACGCCGAGGGGATCAGATCGCTACATACACGCCCAAAAAGACCAAAGACTACGAGGATGAGGTGCAGTTCTGCTACCGGCAGGCATACGGTGACCGGATGGCCTTTGCTGTTGATGAGCCGATCAGTGCAACGATCGTTGCAGCGTTTGGCATTCCCAAGAGCACCAGCAAAAGGCGCAAGGTGGAGATGATGGCCGGCAGTGTGCTGCCCACAAAAAAGCCGGACACGGACAACATCGCCAAGATCATGCTGGACGCATTGAACGGCCTGGCCTACCCGGATGACAAGCAGGTGGTGGAGTTGCAAGTGCTCAAGACCTATGACTTGGATGGCTATGTGGAGGTCGAGCTGACACCCTGGAGGGCAAGATGATAGAACGGTGTGCACTGTATGTGCCATGCAGCCGCTGCCGGTATGGCCGCAATCTTGGTTACGGCGAATACGAATGCCGGGAACGCTTGGCACCGGACGGCAAGGCCATACACGACAAGAACCATATCTGCGGCAAAGGGAGAGAGAAAGAATGGACAGACAAAAAGAAAGGATAGCGATTGAGAGGCTTCGCGCGTTTGAGACCAGCGAGAAACCTTACTGCCTTTGTTACAGCGGAGGAAAAGATAGCGACTGCATTCGCATTCTCGCCGCCTTGGCAGGGGTGAAACACGAAATTCATCACAACTTGACCACCGTTGACGCTCCGGAGACTGTCCAATATGTAAAATCCATTCATGATGTAATTATTGATCGTCCGAAGCTGTCAATGTGGAGATTGATCGAGAATAAAAAATATCCACCAACAAGAATTTCTCGCTACTGTTGTTCAGAACTCAAAGAGAGAGGCGGAAAAGGCCAGATAAAAATAACAGGTGTACGCTGGGCGGAGTCTTTGGCGAGAAAGCAAAACGGTGGCGTTGTCAAGATAATTGGCAAGCCGAAATCAACAATGGCTCTGGCTGAGGATCTGCAAGCGGAGTATGAAGAGACTCCAAAGGGAGGGATTGTCCTAAACACGGACAACGACGAAAGCCGCAGGTTGGTTGAACACTGCTATAGAACGACATCAACGATGGTTAACCCCATTATTGATTGGACAGACGATGATGTATGGGCGTTCTTGGGGCATTATGGCTGTAAGTCGAATCCGCTATATCAATGCGGAAACAAAAGGATTGGTTGCATTGGTTGTCCAATGCAGGGCGGAAATGGAATGAAAAAAGATCTCATCGGATACCCAAAGTACCGTGACAACTATTTGCGTGCATTCGAGAGAATGCTTGAAGCGAGAGACAAAGCTGGACTTGACAATCGTGATAGTTGGAACAGTCCAGAAGATGTGATGATGTGGTGGGTCGGAGACGACCCACGGCAAGTCCGATTTGAAACACCAGAATATCTAAAGTGATTGAAAGGAGAAAGGCAAATGAAATTTGATCAAGCGCTTTTATATTTCAAGCGCAGGAGAAACAAAGCGAAACTCGTGGAGGAAGAGTGTGCGATTGCTGCGCTCGAGAAGCAAATACCAAAAAAAATTGAGATCCTTGGAAGCACCGACAGCATTCTCGGAATGCGAGAATATTGCTGCCCTCACTGCGGCCAGCTTATGGCTAAACTTTACGATTTCGAGATTTATGTGTGCGTAAAGGGGGATTATTGTTACAACTGCGGTCAAGCGTTGGATTGGAACGTAGAGGAGAAAAAAGAATGACAAATTACGAGCGAATAAAAAATATGAGCATTGATGAAATGGCAAATGAAATCAATCACATAGGCAATGTTCCTTGCTATCCTTGCAATGACAGAAGATGTACAGGAGATAGCGGTAATTTTATCAAGTGTTGCAAAGGTATAAAAGAGTGGCTTAATAGTGAGGTCGGAGAATGACAAACTACGAAAAAATCAAAAACATGACCGTTTATGAATTAGCGAAATTTATAAATGACGGTATATCAAGTGACCCGTGCGATTATTGCATTTGTGAAAAAGACCATTGTCACGGTTTTTATTGTGTTGAAGGAGATGGCTTTGATGCGATTGTCGAATGGCTTAATAGTGAGGTGAAAGAATGAGGACAGAAAATAAAGTGTTTTTTTCATTTGGTGCATTGAGTGACGATTTTAGTGCTCAATTGAAACAGCAAGGTTACGAATTAAAAAACAAAGAAAAATGGGATAAGGCTGTGTTTTCAACAGTGTATTTACACATACACGATATTTTAACAGACTCAAGATATGACGAATGTTTGAATCGAATTATAAAAAAATCAAAGGTTGATTGGCTAAATAGCGAGGTGGAAGAATGACAATACAAAAAGCAAAGCAGAGAAAGGAGATTTTTATGAACAAGAATATTAAGAAAATTTTGTCAGTTGCATTAGTCATAGCAATGGTAGGTGTGATCTTTATGGGTTGCGATACCAAAAGCGTAAAATCAACCGCACAGAAAACAAGTCAAGACACCAAAAACGCAATATCAGCAGGTGCTAACATCATTGAAAATCAGCCTGCACCAACAGATTTAGATTATTCACTTGAAAGATACAATATTATTCGCAGAGCGTATTGGGTAAACGGACAAAGAGAAAAAGCAAACAGTTTGCAGTGCGAAGTCGAAAAGCCACTCGGATATATTGTTTTGTTTAGTGAAGCAGGTGCAGTTGTTGGCAATTTCATTGTTGACGGCAAGGTTAGTAGCCTTAATAGTTACTTATTCCCTGCACAAACTGATTATGATTGGTCGGGTGATACTGTCGGAAGTGGTGACGGTAATTGGACAGGTGCAAGTTCTTCAAGCAGCGTTTACACCGTCGAAAACCCAGGAATAGACGGTGCATACGGCCAAAATGTTACAGGCATATTTTTCTTTACTACTGACGGCAAGTATATTGAATGGACAGGTGATTTCTTATACAGCGACATTCCGTTCGAAGTGGATAAACCCGTATTGAACTATAAGGAGGGCAAGTAATGAAAAAAGCATTTGCAATAATCGGCGTTGTATTTTGTGCAGTCATTATTATTGGCACACCGTTATTTTTCTCGGCTACACCAACAGGCAAGGCACTATGGAATAATTGGTTTTATAATGTGCAGAAAGCAGACGACGACACAAATTATAAAACACGCAAAAAGGTTGAGGACACTTGCAGAGCAATGATGTCAAGCTATGAAACCGACAAACTAACCTATGAGCAATATATTAACAGCAATAGCGACGAAAAGAAATCATGGGCGGAGCAAGCAAAAATGAGAGCAAACAAAACCGCTTCGACATATAACAATTACATTCTCGAAAATTCATTTGTATGGGAGGACAATATACCGAGCGACATCAATTATAAGCTTGAATATATTGACTAAATGCCATGACGGATATGCACCGTTTAATGAAATAAAGGAGTAAAAAAATATGAACATTATGTTAGACGGCACGGCTTTAATGCCGAAAAGAGGGCACGCAACAGACGCAGGACTTGACTTGTTGTCACCGGTGGACACGGTAATTCCGGCACACGGAGCGGTGACCATTGACACCGGGGTACATATTGAATTGCCGGCACACACAGCAGGCTTTCTCAAATCAAAAAGCGGACTGAATGTGAAATACGGAATCGCCAGCGAGGGCGTGATTGATGTGGGCTACACAGGAAGCATTGCTGTCAAACTGTACAACCACAGCGGCATGGATTATTCTGTATGCCGTGGGGACAAGATCAGCCAGCTGGTGGTGGTCAATATCGACACTCCGGATCTGGTGCTGGTGGACAAACTGGCGGACACCGAACGCGGAAATGGCGGGTTCGGGAGAACGGGCCGCTAAGGAGGCAACCAATGATGTCAAAGTCAAAGCAGAAGAGCTACGGAGATGCCAAGGTTATCTGTCCTTACTATGATAGCCAGGAGACGGTACAGATCAACTGTGCACCGGCTGTGTATGATAGTTCCGGTCTGCGTGTGGTATTTCGGTCTAAGGTCAAAAAAGATGAACACATGCGGTCATTCTGCACCTCTTACTGCTGGAAAGGCTGTCCGCTGGCACAGCTGCACGATGACGCATAGCAATGGTATCATCGGGGGGGTGACGAAAGTCACCCTCTTTTTGTTATGCTAAATCATAGTGAGGTGATCAAGTGGACTGGAATAGGGTGAGACGAGAATATGTCTCCGGCAGTAAGAGCCTGCGGACCCTGGCAGACGAGTACAGCTGTTCACAGTCCACGCTGCGTAAGAGGGCAGCTAACGAGAAGTGGACGGAACAGAGGAACGACTACCGGGCCAAAGTGGAACAAAAATATATGGACATGTCTGTGGAGCAGGAAGTAAAGCGCGTTGAGCGGCTGCACCGCCTTGCAGACGATCTTATGGATAAGTTGGACCAAGCCATAAAGGAGCTGAATGAAATGTGCTCCGTGGAGCATCAAGACGGCGAGTACAAGGTGGTGCGTGTGCCAGGTGTGGCTGTGGACCGTGCCGGTGCAAAACAGATTTCTTCCAGCTTGAAGGATGTGAAGGATCTTCTGAATGTGCGTGACGATGTGGCAGCCGGCGCACCGGAGGTGCAGGTGGTGTTGTCAGACGAGGTGAAGAAGTATGCCAAGTGAAGTGTTGGACCTGGGCACGCCACAGCCTAAGCAGGTGGAGTTCCTGACAGACACCCACAATGTTGTTGCCTTTGGTGGTGCCAGAGGTGGTGGTAAAAGCTGGGTAGTGGACTGCAAGGCTAAGGTGATGAGCTACGCCTGTCCGGGTATTACGCAAATTATTGTGCGCAAGACTTATCCTGAACTAACAGAAAATCATATTGTGCCACTGACCAGGGCGTTGCAATGCTATCATCCGGATAGGCACCGACGTCTGGCCGTGTACAACGACAGTAAGAAGACGATCACATTCCCTAATGGCAGTCGCATATTGTTCCGCTATTTGGAGCGAGAGAAGGACCTGGGCCGCTTCCAAGGTACGGAGTGCGATATCATGTACCTGGATGAGGCCACGCAGTTCACGGAGGATATGTTCAAGACTTTGTGGGCTTGTGTTCGGGGCACCAATAGCCATCCCAAAAGAATGTACCTTACCTGCAACCCTGGCGGTGTTGGTCACCAGTGGGTCAAGCGACTATTCATTGATCGGGTGTACGATGAGAATGAGAACCCGGAGGATTATTCATTCATACAGTCCCTGGTGACGGACAATCAGATATTGCTTGAAAACAGCCCAAAGTACCTTCAGCAGCTGGACGCACTGCCTGCCAAGGTGCGCCAGGCATGGCGGTATGGTGACTGGAATGTGTTTTCGGGTCAGTTCTTCGAGGAATGGCGGAATAACCCGGACCACTATACAGACCGTAGGTGGACCCACGTGATAGATCCGTTTGATATTCCTGCCGACTGGAAGGTGTATCGCTCGTTCGACTGGGGGTACAGCAAGCCATTTTCTTGTGGCTGGTGGGCTCAGGGATATGATGGTGTGGTGTACCGCATTAAGGAATGGTACGGCTGCACTTCACCGAACGATGGACTGAAACTACCGGCGGATATCGTGTTCCAGAAGATCAGAGAGATAGAAACGCATGACCCGCTGCTGGCGGGCCGACATATTACCGGCGTAGCAGACCCTGCTATCTTCGCCAAGGATGATGGGTATTCCATTGCGGAAACGGCAAACAGACACGGCGTGTACTTTGAGCGCGGCGATAATACTCGAATAGCCGGGTGGATGCAGTGCCATTACAGGCTGATGTTTGACGAGCGTGGGTACCCGATGATGTATGTGTTCAAGAATTGTAAGGACTTCATCCGGACCATCCCTATGATGATGTATGACGAACACAAGGTGGAGGACTTGAATACGGAACTTGAGGATCACGCAATGGATGAGTTCCGTTATTTCTCCATGTTGCAGAAGATACCGCCCAGGCGGAAGATACCGGCCAGAACGCTGGCAGACGACCCTCTGGATCAAATGAAGAAAGGATATTGATTATGGCTAAGCAAAAGAAAAAGCCGAGTAAGGAAGAATTTATGCAGCACGCCCAGGGGCAGACGGAGCCGCAAAAGAAGCCGGAAGATGCTGTAGCGCCCGCTGCTGATGACCCGATCAAACAGGCGCAGCAGCTGGTGGACGAAATGTCATCCGAAGAGCCGGAAGAGGAAGAACTGCACACCATTACAGAAGAAGATGTGCAGCGGGCTATGGAGCTGCTGAATAAGTACATGGCTGGTAAGGCGTCCGTAGATGCCCGAGTGGTGGCCAACCAAAACTGGTGGAAGCTGCGACATTGGGGCAACTTCAAGTCAGATCACGGCAAAGAGGGTGACAAGCGCATTAAGCCGGCGTCTGCATGGCTGCATTCCTGCGTGGATAACAAGGTCGCTGACTATATGGACAATTTCCCTGAGCCCAATATTCTGCCGCAGGAAGAGGGTGACAAGGAGACAGCTAAGCAGTTATCTGCCGTGGTGCCGGTGGTGCTGGATGAGAACGGCTTTGAACAGGAATTTGACCAGGCAGTGCACTCCAAGGTCTTGAACGGTACAGGCATATACGCTGTGGTGTGGGATCAGGACAAGCTGAATGGCCTTGGCGATGTGAGCGTTAAAAAGTGCGATATCCTGAATTTTGCTTGGGAGCCTGGTATTGAGAATATCCAAGACTCGGCCAATTTGTTCCATATCACTTCTGCCAATAACGATGTACTGGTGTCTCAGTATCCGCAGCTGAAGGACCGATTATCCTCTATGCACAGTGTGGTACAAACAGAGTACCAGTTTGATGATACGGTGGACAAGAGCAATCGCAGTCAGGTGGTAGACTGGTACTACAAGGTGAATGTGGACGGCAAGAATGTGGTGCACTATGTGAAGTTCTGCAACGGTGTAGTGCTGTATGCAACTGAGAATGACCCAGAACGGAAGGATACCGGGCTGTATATTGACGGCAAATATCCCTTTGTGTTTGACCCGCTGTTCCGTGTGGCCGGAAGTCCTGCCGGATATGGCTATGTGGACCTCTGTAAGGAACCGCAGGAATATATTGACAAACTGTCCCAGGCGATGTTGGAAAACGCGATCTGGAGCTCTGTGCCGCGCTATTTGGTGCGTGACGATGGCGAGATCAATGAAGACGACTTCGCGGATACTTCCAAGCATTTCATTAAGGTGGGTAACAATGTGGGCCAGGACACCTATGCGCCAATCGTGATCAATGGCATAGACGGCAATGCCTACAATGTGCTCATGCACAAGATTGACGAGATGAAGGAGACCAGCGGCAACCGTGATGTGTCCAGCGGCGGTACAAGCAGCGGGGTAACGGCAGCCAGTGCAATCAGCGCTATGCAGGAAGCCGGGAGCAAGACTTCACGCTGGCAAATCAAGGGTACATACCGGGCATACAAGGAGATCATCTTGATGGTGATCGAGCGTATTCGGCAGTTCTACGACATGCCCCGTGTGTTCCGTATTACCGGCGCGGATGGATCTGTATCGTTTGAGACCTTCTCTAATCAGAATATGCAGGAGCGGCGTATCGAAACGCTGTTTCCGGATGATGAGTATTACCAGATGCCCAACTTCGATGTAGATGTATCGGCCAGCAAGGCCAGCCCTTACAGTAAACTGGCTCAAAATGAGCTGGCAGTGCAGATGTACAACCTGGGCGTGTTGAACCCGCAGAACGCAGATCAGGCACTGGCACTTCTGGATATGATGGATATTAACCACAAAGACCGCATAGTGCAGCGGGTCCAGGCAAACGGTACGATGTGGCAAACGATTCAGCAAATGACACAAGCACTGAACACCAGTAATGAGATCATCAAGCAGTTGACTGGTCAAGATCTGATGAGCGGTCAGGATATGACACCGGGTGCAATGAGCGGTGCGGCGGTGACGGACACTCAGTCGGTAGACACAACGCCGACCGCAAGCGACAGCTTAGGTAACACAGACAAATACCAGGACAACTCTCTTGCAACGCAGGCACGCAAGAGAGTTGCCACAAGCACCAGCCCGGAATAATGACTACGGTACATATTGGTGCTTGCGCTGTAGAACTGAAAGGCCACGCCGATGCGCCACGCAACGAACAGGATCATGACCTGGTATGCGCTGCTATTTCTGCCCTTACCTGCACGCTGGCGGAAGTCGTGCGTAGGGCGTATGTAGCTGGCGCTCTACTGTGTGAACCACAGATCAAGATTTCTCCGGGAAATGTGTGTATTCGTTGCGCACCGATGAAAAATGAGAGCACGGTGCTGGCAGCGTTTACCTTTTTTCGGTGCGGGATGGAAATACTGGCCGAGAGCTATCCGGGGCACATCCAAATAAGCTGAAATGGGGGGGTGACATGATCGCCCCCTCTTTTGTTATTATGCGAGTAAAGGGTTCGTCCACCTGATACGGACAGAAAGGAGTTCCTATGAGAACAGACAAATTAATGCCCATGTTGCTGCAGCTTTTCGATGGTGAGGGCGGTGCAGCAGACGGCACCGGCAGTGCGCCCGCCACGCAGAACAATACGGCAGACAATACTGCGCCCGCCACGCAGGATGGTGCTCATGAGAGCACAGCGGAAGACCTTGACAAAGAGTTTAAGGCTCTGATTAAGGACAAGTACAAAAATGCGTATCAAAAGCACATCAACGCTGCAATGCAAAAGCGGTTCCGTGCTGATGAAGCCGCACAGGCACAGTATGACAGGGTGTTGCCCCTGCTTGATATGCTGGGCGAAAAGTACGGCGCAGACGCTACGGACCCGGAGGCACTCATGCAGGCCCTGGAAGACGACAACAGCTTTTACGAGCAGGAGTCAGTTGAGAAGGGTGTGCCAATCGAGTCACTGAAGCAGATGCACAAGCTGGAGCGTGAAAACGCTGCATTCCGCCAGGAAATGCAGGAACGCGAACGGCAGGACGCAGCAGCACAGCAGTACCAGCAGTGGCTGGACGAGAGCGAGGCGGTCAAGTCCTTGTATGGGGACGCATTTGACCTGGACACGGAACTGGCAGACCCTGAGTTTGTCTCTCTGTTAAAATGCCCCGGCATCACGCTCAAGACTGCCTTTGAAGCACGCCACCTTACCGAGCTCACCGGTGGCGCAATGCAGTTTGCCGCTCAGAGTACAGCGAAAGCCGCTGCGGACACGATCCGCTCACGCGGTCATGTGCCAAAAGAGAACGCATCTTCTACCGCTCCTGCGGTCAAGACTTCTGTCAACATTGCTGCCTTGACAAGAGAGCAGCACCAACTCATCAACAAGAAAATTGCGACAGGGGAATTGAAAACGCCGGAGGATATCAAACGATTCCTTAGCGGCAAGTAAAAACCGATCCTCTGTCAGAAACGGAGGAAACATGAATAAGAAAATGAACCTGCAGCTGTTCGATGGCACTGCCAATATGGCTGCAACGACCGACACCGGCCTTTCGGCTGAAATCAAGGAATATTACATTAAGGAGCTGCTGGAGAATGCCAAGCCCAAGTTGGTGCATGGTCAGTTCGGGCAGAAAAAGCCCATTCCGCGCGGCTCCGGCAAGGTAGCAGAGTGGCGTAAGTTTTCCAGCTTGCCGCCTGCTCTTACCCCGCTTGTGGAAGGCGTAACGCCTAATGGCACCAAACGGACTGTGACCGCCATTAAGGCCACTGTGAGCCAGTATGGTGACTACATTAAGCACACCGATATGCTGCAGACTGCCGCGTTCGATAACGTGATCGTGGAGGACTGCAAAGAGCAGGGCAACCAGGCGGGCAACACCATTGACCTGGTGACACGAAATGCTATGCAGGCAACCACCAGCGTGGCTTATGCCGGCGGCAAGACTTCTCGTGATACGCTGACTGCGGCTGACAAACTGACCGTGGCTGATGTAAAGAAGATGGTCAACGAGCTGAAGCGTCGGGATATTACCCCCATTGATGGCTACTATGTCTGCATTATCCACCCTGATGTGGAGACGGATATTATGCTGTCCAGCGAGTGGGAGGAAATGCACAAGTATGCGGATACCACCGCTCTGTTCGAGGGCGAGATCGGTAAGATTGGCAAGTGCCGTTTTGTCGACTCTTCCAACGCTAAGATTTACAAGCAGACTTCCGGCTCCAAGCTGGCTGTGTACGGCACACTGTTCCTGGGCGCCAATGCTTACGGCGTTACCGAGCTGGATGGTCTGGGTCTGGACTATATCGTTAAGCCGCTGGGCTATGGCGATGATCCGCTGAACCAGCGTAGCTCCACCGGCTGGAAGGCTACGCACGGTGCAAAGATTCTGAACGAGTATGCCATCATTCGTTTTGAGAGCTGTAGCTACCGCAGTGCAGACGCCAGCACCACGGAAAACTGATTGGAGGACTATTAAGAATGGCTGAGAAGAAAGAAACGGCTGAGAAGAAAGAAACTGCACCTAAGTGGAAAATGGTGCCTGTGCTTATTCCGCTGGACCCGATGAACAACGAGAGCCACATGTTTGCTTCTGTGGCGGGCGTTGGTTCATATCAGATCGAGCGTGGTATCCCGGTAGAAGTGCCGGAGCCGATTGCAGAGGTAGTCAACCGCAGACTTCAGATGGATGCAGAGAACGCCAAGCTAATTCAAAAGCTGGCTGCACAGGCAGCCGGTATGTAACCGACAAAGGGCGGACGGAATATTCCGTCTGCCCTTTTTACTATGAGGAGGGAACAACAATATGACGATTGCGGAAGCAGTCAACCAGGCGGACAAGCTGTGCCCCAACACGACCTTTTCGATTAACGAAAAAATCGCCTGGCTGAATAGACTTGATAAACAAATCAAATTGGAAATTATGGACGCCAGAGAGGGCGCACCTGCCTTTGCCGGGTACACGGAGAAAACTCCGAATACCCAGGAACTGCTTGTGCCGTCTCCCTATGACGAACTTTACATACACTACTTGCAGTCCCAAATGCTGCTGTATACCGGTGACTTCAACCGATACAGCGCTGTAAATTCTGTATTCAATACAATGCTGGCCTCATTCCGCAACCAGTACAATCGCACGCACGCGGCCAAGAATGTGCCGCTGCGCTTTTAGGAGGTGCGAGTATGCAAAGACCAGTGCTTAGCAATGTGAGCAACAACCGAGAGATGATCTCCACATTCCTGGGCTATAACCACCGAGTTGTGCAGCAGGCTGGAGAATTCTTTAATACCGAGAATATCACATTGGACGATTACCCTATGCTATCCAACCGCGCACCGATGAACCGGTACAAGTATCCGGAGTTTGATGGCGAGGTTGTAGGTGAAATTTATACATTAGATGGTGATGAGCGTGTGTACAATCGGATGTCGATTGTGAATAGTACGTTTCAGGTCCACAAATATGGCAAAGCAGGGGACGAAATAGGAAGCTCTTTGGAACCGAAAATTGTAGTTCGGAGGGTTATGACCATTCGCTACTTTATTCGTTTTAAGGCGGCATTGAAAGAAAAAATTTCGGTAAGATTAGGACCAGATGGTTCGGATCCGTATGGTTTCGATGAAGCAGTTTCGTATGTTGGATTTGAAGCTGCTCCGTATGCTGATGTGTGCATTCATATTGGATCAGACGAACACACTTTTGATAATGGCGTTTTTTTTGCGCTTGGCAAGAATGTGAAGATGGAAACCGAAACGGATAAAGTCTTAGTGGTCGATACGATCTATAGGGAATATGAATTGGAAGCACAAAGACCCATTTACAAGGACGAAACACAGCAGAACGCTTCTGATAAAGAAATTATTGATGCGTTAGAGCAGGAAAGCCTAAACCATACACAGACCGATGTAGAATGGTTTAATACACGTGATCCACGAGCATTTACATTCATTGATGTGGCGGCTTCCGGTAAGAATGTTGGCTGCCTAATTAAAAATCAAAAGATAACAGCAGCGTTTAACGATGTTTTGTACTATGGCGGAGGCCATTACAGTTTCAGAGAAAAGCTGCCCGAATTGCAAGCCGTGGACGGCAAATTGCAGTTGTTAAACTTCGGTACAAAAATCCTAATCTTCCCATACGGATTGTATTTTGACACGGAAGAACCGGACAAGGGTGTGCTGCCGCTGGCCTTCGACAAGACGACTGACACTTATTTCAGCTGCAATATGTGCAGTGCGGACGGTGCTCCGTACACGCGGTTGATATATAGTGCTGCAAAACCTGCCGGTGCTGCTGTAGGTACTTATGTTGTGGGGTCAAGCGGTGACCTAATGTCCGTGCGAGGCAATGGCGAGTTCAAAACGCTTGCGGCTGCCAGCGCGTGGAAGCGGCAGGATAAAGACCCTGGCACAAAAGGCAATGACTATTGGCTGGATACCACCGGTACAACAGGTAGCGGACTTAAAAAATTTAGTCAGGGTACGCTATATAAAAATGAAGATGGCGCTTGGGTGGCAGTCGATAATGTGCTGTTTTCAGATACTTGGTTCTACGCATACTGGGTAGATACCACTAACGATGATGCACCTGTGTTCAAGGCTTATTCTGCCACAGCAGACGATTGGATCGCGGTTCCGGTGACCTATGTGTTTGTGGACACGACAGATATCAAAGACGATATACTTGCTTCCGTTAAGGCAGGTGATACGGTCAAGTTCTCGGTGTCTGCAGGCAAGAGTGTGTTCGTTACCGAATGGGCGAATGTACATTCTGTAGCCGATGACGGCAGCCGGCTGATTGTTAAGGGCCTTCTGCGTGCTATTGATTCCACATATCACTGTCCAAACAGAATAGAAAAAGTGCTTCCGGAATTTGATTTTGTCACTGTAGCACAAAACCGCGTGTGGGGCTGCAAGTACGGCAAAGATTCCGCAGGTAAGCACATAAACCAAATCTACGCCAGCAAGCTGGGCGATCCGACCAACTGGTATTGCTTTGAGAATACGGCATCTGACTCTTACGCATTGTCCCTGGGTGATGATGAGCCGTTTACCGGCGCGGTGTCCTTAAACGATATGCCGTACTTCTTCAAACAAAATAAGATTTATGGCATTTACGGCGGCTATCCGGCGGCATACCAACGCGTTGCCATTGAAGATCGCGGCGTTGAAAATGACTGCTCCGGCTCATTGGCGGTGCTGAATGGAGCAGTATTCTATAAGTCGCTGGACGGCGTGTGTGTATTTGATGGCAGCACGGTGACCAACATTTCCGCTGCCCTGGGTAACACGCGATACACAGAAGCTAACGCCGGAAGTTCCCTTGGCAAGTATTATATCTCCATGAAGAACGAGACGGACGGCGGCTACGAGACCTTTGTCTATGACCTGAATACCGGCCTGTGGGTGCGTCTGAACGGAATGCGGTATCTGCACTTTATCACGGATTACACCGGTTCGGTCTATGCAATGGACCCGAACTGTATCTTCCATGAACTTGGCCGACATAACGAGACGGCTTTGTCTGGACTGAAACTGTACCAAACGGAAGACAAGGTGAAATGGTACGCGGAGACCGGTGCCATAGACTTTTCGTACCCGGATAAGAAGATCGTCAGCCGTATTAACCTGCGGGCTAAGATCGCGCTGGGCGCTGTGCTCAAAGCGTTTATCCAGTACGACAGCAGCGGGCAGTGGATCCAAATGGGTGTTTTGACCGGTAATGGTACACCGAAGACGGAAGTATTGAATATCGTTCCGCAAGCCTGTGATCACTATGCGCTGCGGTTGGAAGGCTGCGGAGATGTTCGGGTGATCAGTATTGCAAACACAATGACTTTAGGGAGTGACTTATGACTTTTAACATTGGCAAGCCGTCTGACGGCGTAACGGATAGTCAGCGGATACAGCGTCTGTATCTGTACCTGAACCAGATGGCAGATAAGTTGAATTATGCGCTGAACAACATGGACGAACAGAATCTGACGCGGACTTTTTTGGCGTCATTAACCAATGGCGGAGACGGTGATCAGCGGAGTACAAAAGGTCTGAAAACGGAGCAGGTGGACGAGATGATCCGGGACGGTCGGTCATCCGCTCTACTGTTCAGCGGGAGTACCGCAAAGGCTGGCGATACGATCACTCTGAATGACAGCGTGGACAACTACCGCTTTCTGCTTATCCGCTTTAGCAATAGCTGGATGCACGCCCTGTGCCCTATTCTGGATGGAGACCGTAGCTGCACTGCCGTTCGCGGATCGCATACGAACATTAGCGCAACAAACAGCTTTACTGTGTGGTCCGTGGACGGCGACTATGCAGGAAATAAGGTAACGATCGACAACTGCTATTCTGCCAATGTGAAAAGCGGCAGCGTGACGATCACAGCACGAACAATATCGTATATATGGGGGATCAGATAAATGGCAAAGAGCAAACCGAAGAAAAGCAAGCCCAAACAGACGGCTGCGCAAAAGAACCTAAGCAGCTGGACAAAAACAGTCAATAAGTATAGCGGCGGATGGACCAATTCCAAGGACTATAAAGCACTGATGAAGTCCAAGGAAAAGAAGGACATGGACGCCAGTGTCAAAGGCTACAATTCTCTGTTAAACGGCGGCTATGGCGGGTATGCCAAGGCAAACGGCTTGACGGACTATACCGCCCGGCTGCAAAACATGTTGGGTGGCATCTTAAAGTCAAAGTTTTCTTATGACGCAGACAATGACGCTGCATACCAGGCCTACAAGGCACAGTACCAGGCGCAGGGCCGTAATGATATGCTGGACACTATGGGCCAGATGGCGTCAGCAACAGGTGGCTATGCCTCCTCTGCGGCGACTACGGCGGGTAATGCTGCCAACCAGGCACAGCTGAACAATCTGTCTAATATACAGTCGCAGCTTTTATCCCTGGCATATCAAAAGTATGACCAACAGCAGCAAGGCAAGCAGAACGCCTATGACCTTCTTGATAGTGTGAATCAGCAGCAGTATGGACGGTATCAGGACGCTGTGGGCAACGCCTATAACAAGATGGATTACAACACGAATCGGTTCAATACTTCCTATTCCAACGGTTACACGAAATGGAACGATGATCGCAGCTTTGCCTCCGGTCAACAGCAGTATTACGGCAACCTGAACGAGAGCCAGCAGGCACGCAAACAGGAAAGGGCTATTGCCGATCGGAATAACAAACTGCAGCGTAAAATTCTTAACAAGAAGTAAGGAGGAATTGGATGAGTTACAGTTCTAAGACCAGAAAAGCGCTTGGCAAGGTGAAACAGTCTGCGGCAACCAAGAATGCACAGAAAAACAGGAACGACTATGACAAAAAACTCAGCGCAATTGGACCTTACCGTAACGGTACATTCGCTAAGATGGTAGAGGGTGCGGTGGATGATATTCTCAATCGCCGTGCCCAGTCTTCCAATTTCGGCAACGCTGATGTGTTCGGCGATTATGCCAGAGACTATGCGGCGCTTTCTAAGCTGGCAGCAGCGGACACGCAGACTAACGCAGAAGAGAATATGGCCGGTGGCTATGACACGGACTACACCGTGCCTGCTGCCCAGCAGAGCTATATGAACGGATTGGCCGGTCAGAATGAGGACTTGCTGTCCAAACTGTCTACGGCAAACCAAATCCACTCCGGGGAAATGGATAATAAAGCCGCCGGTGGGCAGCGAGCCAACGAGGCCGGTGCGTTTGATTACCAAAAGTACCAGGACAAGGTGGAAGCTTTACAGAATGCACGCTCTCTGTGGGACGCAGCGGTGGAAAAGACCGGTGCGGTAGATAGCCAGGCATACAGTGATAACCTGTCCTTCCTTAGCGATATGGCTAAATACGAGGGCAACTTGGGTGAGAGCAAGGCGGACAGAGCGCTCTCCAAGTGGAAGGCTGATCAGGATTACCAGCTGGATGTACTGCAGTGGAAACGGCAGCAGGAGGAAGCTGCCAAGGCTGCAAAAGCTGCCAAGGCCGCAAAGGCTGCACGCTCTTCTCGCTCTTCCAGATCCAGTGGACGCGGTGGCTACGGTGCTGGTTTTGACACTGGCGGTAAGAGAAAAAATAAGGTGAAGCCGGAATATCATGGCGTACCAAAAAGTGAGATACTCGCTTTGGGGTATGGCCCAATCAGCGAGGCAAAATTCGACTACCTTATTGATAGCAAGGCGGTTGAGATTAAAGAGGATAAAAACGGTAATCTGCATGTGAAAAAACGCAATGTGAGCATACCGCCCAATCCCGGGAAGCCGAACTTTAGTTTGGGTACAAAACTGTTTTGAATGGCGAGGAAAAACTATGGATATTAGAAAAAGCAAAAATTTTGCCAAAGTGGTACAGCATTCTGGTGCAGCTGAGCGCGTTGCTGAGGACACAAGAAAAAATTCCAGATTTTACGATCCGAAAAAGAAAAGATATGAGTATGACGACCCGGAAGAGGAGATCGCTGATGTATTGGCCCGCAATAGCTATAGGCGCAATGAAGTGCCTGAATATCATCAGCAGACGCCGGAGGAGAGCCTTGCACAGCGGCGCCAAATTATCCGTGCGGCCGATGATCGGAGCGATCTTGAACGCTTGCAGGATGAGCGTAGGTCCTATGCACGGCAGTATGGTGGCCAAACACGCAACACCATAGACAAGCTAATTGGTATCGCATTGGAGCGGACGGATAGCGAGCGCGCCGCAAAAATGCAAGAAGAAGCCGATCGGCACATGGCTGCGCTGGATGAATATGATAAAAAGATCCAAAAGATGGAGGAATACGAGCGGCGACAAAAAATCGTCGACAAATATTCGGATATTCCTAATCAAAAAGATTATGCTGCTAAGTCAAAGCAGATCGACAAGTCCAATCAGGACGATGTATATCGCAAGGTGAACGGATTGTCTGAGTCCATTGCCAGCGTTGCCAGTAATATAGGCACGGACAATGTGGCGATGTGGAATAACCGCATGACCAAAACGATGGACGATGAGAAATATCGCCAAATGACTGATGTGCAGCGGGGCACATACAATTATCTGTATAATACACAGGGCGCAGACGCTGCAAATGAATATATATCAGCAATTAGCAAGGATTTGCAGCAAAGAGCAACCGAAGCTGCTGTGGAGTCGCAAAAGGAAATGGTTAAAGACGGTGCTGTTGGTGCCACCGTGGCAAATATCGCTTCTGTTGGTGAAAATCTAATGAGTGCACCGGGTTTTATCACCAGAGCAGCAGCTAAAGCAACCGGCCATTCCGTAGATGATACATACGATATTTTTAATCTGTCCGGGAAGATGGCTAACGCTACTCGCGAAACGACCGCAGAAGAAATTGCGAATCAGGACTATTGGAAAGATAAAAATACTATTTTTGGAAACACCGGTTCTTGGATCTACAATGCAGGAATGTCTATGGCTGATTCGGTCGCTGCTATGCTGGTCGGCAAGAGTCTCGGCGTGGGCTTAGCAGGGGGTGAAACGAGTGGTGCAACACTTGAAAAGGTAAAGAACATTACTAAAAAAGCCACCTCACTGATCATGTCATCACAAATGGCAACGCAGACGGTTACAGACATGAAAGAAAAGGGCTTTTCTGACGATCGTGCGCTGGGCGTAGGTGCACTGTATGGCGCAGTTGAATATATCGCTGAAAAGCTCGGTTTAGGTGGGATCCTAAGTGCCGGCGGCAATGTGTTTGCACGCCTTGCAAAGAGTTTTGCGGCAGAGGGTTCGGAAGAAGTAGCAAGTAATATCCTTGATCGCATTGTCGATACACTGGCAAACGGCAACCAAAGCGAAATGATGGCTGCTTTTGATGAATGCCGTGCCCAGGGGTTGAACAATTCCCAAGCGCTTGCCAAAGTCGTGTCTATGGCCGGTCAAGAAGATTTATCAGCTTTCTTAGCCGGTGGCCTGTCCGGTATGGCGATGAGCGGCGCAAACGAAGCAATCATGTCTGGAGAACGGCATTTGCAGCAAGATAGCTATGGCAAGAATGTACGCAGTAACGGAAATGCAAAAAAGTTGATTGACGCCGGGTTGACAGCAGATAAGAATTCTAAGCTGTATCGCATTGCCGCCGAGCTGGATGATGCAGAGGATAGCGGCAAAACTATATCCAAGCGGCAGCTGGGAAAGCTGGCTATGGAAATGCAGACCAGCGATGATGCTGCGACTACGCAGGCTCAAAAGACCGTGCTGGAGGACGCTGTGCGCCAACGGCTGCAAGACAGCGGCGTTAAGAACGTGGACAAGGCCGCCAATCGCTTTGTGAGCAGCTATTTTGACGGCGAAGGGAAGATTAAAGGGGACAAGACCACAAAGGCCTTGTACGCCGAGCTGCAGGACAATAGCACTGACTGGGCACAATCCACTACCCGCAGTATGGCCTATGAAATGCTGCGTGGCGGTTCTTCTGCTGCATATATGAATGAACTGCTTGTAAACCCAAAAGCAAAAGGGTATAATGAGTTCAAGGACACCTATGGTGGTATCACTGAGGCTAAAATTGCCCAGTTGGAGCAGGAACGCTTAGAACAAGAACCTGCCGAACAGAGAGAGACTGAGCACGGCTCTGCGGACACGAGTTATAATGCGCTGGTCGCTGAAGCTGCCGCGCCGGTGGATTTGCAGCGGGCAGAGCCTGTGCCGGAGAGCCAGGTGAAAGGCGTTCTTAAGGTGCAGGACGGCCATACCGTGGTCGAGCTGCAAGACGGCACGAAGACCACCACGGATTATGTGCAGTTCAACAACCCCAACACCAAGGCGGTTTACAAGAGCGCTGCCAAGTTTGGCTCCCTGGGCGCTTATGCGCTGGTCAATAATTACGACAGCAAGGTCAACCCTTATTCCTATCTGCACGCGGCGGAGAGCTTTTACAACGCCGGTGCGTCAGGCAAGATTACATTTGACCAGGCAGCCAATACACTGTCTGCACCGATTGAAATGGGGATTATGGACCGTGGTGCTGCCAATGAGTTGTTCCTGAGCGGTCAGGAGCAGTCTAAGGAGATCGGCACCACCAAGACCGCTGTTACCAAAGCAAATAAGAACCAGGGCGGCGTTGTAACACTGACCGGAGAAGCTACGGTTACCCCGCAGGAAAAGGAAGTCCTGGATCGTGTGGCGGCCAAGACCAAGCTGGATATTGTGCTGGACGGCAGCCTGGAAAGCAACGATAACGGCTATATTGATCCTGCCAACGGCAAGGTGGTGCTGAACCCGGACAGCGGGCATATCTACGCCACGCTTATGCACGAGCTGGGCGAGTACACTCATGCCTACAACACGGCGGAAATGATGGACGCCTGCCGGCCCATCGTGGAGTATATGCTGGCAACCGGCGATTATGCGCACGATGACAAGATTGACCTGCTGCAGAAGTATGTAGATGGGTACAGCGAGAACGGCAAGCAGTATTCTATTGAAGATGCCGTCAGCGAGATGATCTTTGACTTCATCAGTGGTGAAGCCAGCACGCAGGAGGGCGGCGAGAAGTTCGCCAAGTGGCTGGCGGAAGATACCGATCTGACCCAAAAAGAAAAGAAGTCCGTTGTGGAAAAGATCAAGGACTTCTTTACAAAGCTGCTGGACGCTGTGCGCAGCGTGATTGAGGGACAGGGCACACTGAATACCACTGCGCGAGCCGGTCAAAAGGCGGCGCAGCAGGTGCCGGTGCTGGACGACTTCTTTAACGCACTGGACAATGCTATTGACAACCGCCAAAGAATGTTAGAAGGTAAGCATGGCGGTGAAGCAGAAAATAGTCAGTCCGAAATTCGCCATTCTATTGAAATTACAGAAGACGGCGAACCGTGTGTCGTTATTGATAATGATGTACTGGCTGGCGTGCCCAAGTCGCGGTGGGCGACAAAAATCAAAAATATTTTGTCTGAATATAAATCAGGTGTAGATTTGTGGGGTGGCGTAGTCAAAGTAAATGCCATTAGCAAAAATGAGTTTTTGAATTCAAAATACTCTCAGTACCTTAAAGCAAAGGAAAAGACAGCCTACAAAGATAAACTGCTATCCGCACAGAATTTGGAAGAGATCCTGAAATCCGGCAAAAACAAAAAGATTGAAGACTTGAAGCACAGCCGAAATGATAGCTTCAAGCAGTTTGCACATTCTGATGTGCTCCTTAAGGTTGGTGAAAACGGATATACCGCTGATGTGATTATTGGCATAACCACACAGAACGCGATGGTGTTCTATGATATCGTGGATATGCGGAAGGCAGATGTGAAAATAAAAAACGCAACCCCTCAAGGCTATGCAAATAGCAGGAAGCCTTTTAAGCAAGGGATTGCGTCTGACAACAAGGTAACACAAAATGGACCTGATGTCAATACTCATTCTATGCAGAATGGGCAAAAAAATGCACAGAACGGCAAAAACAACACCAGGCATTCCTTGGAAGTGGACAGTCAAGGCAACGAACTGACGGAGGCGCAGCAGCGGCGGTATAAGCATGTGGCGCCGGAACTGCGGGACGAGGACGGTAAGATCAAACCTTTCTACCACGGTACTGCCAGAGCGGACCGGGTAGGTTATGTGTTTGATCCCAAGCGGGCAACCTCCGGGCCGATGGCGTATTTTACGGACGATCCGGATATTGCTACAAATTACAGCAGGGATAAAGCAGATACTTCTCTTGCCTATGATAGCGATTATGACAGCTACGAGACCCAGTTCCAGGTGAACGGCAAGCCGGTTACAGAATACTGGAACACCTTGACCGCAGCTGAAAAGAAAGCAATGACCGAGAAGATCAAGCAGGTCACATTGGATGACAACGATAACATTGTCTTGAAGCCTGGCAATCAAATAGGCATTGGTAGCTTTAGCGACTACGAACTGCACCGTGCCAAGGGCAATGCGCTGTCCGTACTGGTAGATATGTGGCTTGGTGATGGAAATCTTTGGAATGAAGAAAGCCGTTTCTTGGATGTGCTAAAAGCGGTGGGTATTGATCATGCCCAGTACAACGACCCGGACTACCGGGAAGAAAAGGTGTATCAGGCTTATCTGAATATTACCAATCCGTACAACACCGGCAAGCTGGATCAGTCCTTTATTGATGATTTGCAGTCGTATGTGGACGATGCAGACATGAGCCGGTACGACACAGACAATGCCCAGGCGGATATGTGGGATAAGAACGGCATTCCTATTGAGGATTGGCTGGAGCGGTTGCAGGACGATTTGGACAACGGCACAACCCATGCTTGGACCACGGTCCCGGATGTAGTCACAGACTTCTTGAAGGACAGCGGCTATGACGGCATTGTAGATCAGGGCGGCAAAAACGGCGGCGATCAGCACACCGTTGCGATTCCGTTCTACTCCAATCAGATCAAAGAGGTTACCAATGGCAATCCTACCGACAGTCCGGATATTCGGTACTCAAAGCGGGTTGGGTTTGATAATGCTCTGACCGGTGCTGAAAAGAAAAAGTATAACAGAGCGTTGCAGACAGGTGAAGACGCCGGACTGCGCATTAGTGACAACTCTATACTGGTGGAGTGTGAGAACGACTCCAAGTACCAGTACAAATATGTGGTCTATGATGATATGGAAGATGGGCCTGTTATCCGTGATGTGTACGCCATTGGTAGGATTGACCCAAATGTGGAGGACGATGTTGCTTCACAGTGTCATAACATAGCAAGATATATCAACGATGTAAAGGAGTTACACTATGATAACCAGCAAGTATATGAATCTATACTCAGATCTCGCGTTGAAGGTACTGCATACCTACTCGCCGGGTACAATAATCGAAGCAAACGATTTCATGTCATCGGACGAGGCAGTGTTGAAAATGGAACAAATACTCTCAACAAATCCGTCAGAGAGCGAACTGCTGGACAAGATACACGAGCTGCAGGAGAACTGACGGACAGCCGCAAGTCCAAGAGCATTGACGACACCGGGCGTACCTCTCTGCTGCGGGATGACAAGCGGTTGGACGAGATGAACATTACCCTGCGCCAGGTGTTTGACGGTCAGGAGCTGGAGACCGGGCACCATACTTCCCAAACCCAGGTACAGCGTGTGGCTCGACAGCTGAAGAAGTCTACCGGCAGCAAGATGGACACTCCCCGCTTGATGGTGCAGCTGAAAGGGCTGTTTGACTATATCGGCAACAACGATGATGTGACCTTTTCGTCTGTCATGGACCAGGCGAAAGAAATTGCCCATGAGCTGCTGGACAGCACCCCGGAACACACGGTGCGTGACGAGTACGCTCAGGAGGTTTTGGACACGCTGCGGGGTATGGCGATCACGCTGTCCGATGAGCAAAAGGCGGAGACGGCTTATCACCATGATCGGTACGGCAACTACCGCAAACGACTGTTTGGTGCGGTCAATCTGGCTAAGAATGGACAGTCTTTGGATAGCGCTTGGCAGGAGCTGGCTGAACTGTACCCGGGCACTTTTGATGCTGAGGAGAACAGCCAGAACATGCCGGAGCGACTGCTGGAGATCGTGGAGGAGTTGAAGGATTCTTATTATTCCTATGACGGTATGGACATGGACGATGCTGCCACTACCGTGGCCTATGATATTTTTGATGCGTACATGGACACTCCGGAGTACAAGACCTACGCCCAGCGACAGAACGATCGCTTTACTGCGATGCAGAACAAATACCGCAAGCGGCTCCAGTCCGTTAAAGATGATTACCGCCAGCGGTATGAAGAGAAGTTGAAGGCGGTACAATCCAAGAGTCGGCAGGACAAAGCGGATATGCGCACCCAGTACGCCAATCAGCTGAAAGCCCAGCGGCAGCTATACGCAGAACGGCGGCACCGCGATGTGGAAAAGCGGCGCAAGACGGTGCAGAAAAACAAAATTAAGAAACAGATACTGGACTTGATGAGCCTGGCGGCAAACGGCGGCAAAGAACGCCGGGTGCCCAATGGACTTCTGGACAGCGTGAAAGAACTGGGTCGGGCTGTGGTGCTGGACGGCAAGGCTGGGGAGAGGCTGGACAGCTACCTGAATAAGGTGCGGGACGGCTTTGACAAAATAGAAGGCAATGATAGCCAAAAGACCGAGTATGCCACTCTGGTGGAGGACTACAACAATCTGTTTAAGGGACAAATCCTCCAGTTAAAGGAGAGCATTGGCGACAAGTCCATTAACGACATGACCGCTGATGAGCTGGAACTAACCTATCAGCTGATCCGGTCGGTCAAAAAGGCTGTTACCAACAGCAACCGCCTATTCAAGGCGGAGAAGACCGCTACGGTGGAGAGCCAGGGCCAGCAGATCATTCACGAACTGAAGGGCAGCAAAAAGGATCCCAATGGTAAGAAGACCAACGAGCGTATCGAGTTTATGAAAGGCTTTGGCTACAACGCCTTGAAGCCGGAGTATTTCTTCAGAATGCAGGGCTCGCCTACGCTGGAGAAGCTATACCACAACTTGCGCGGTGGTCAAGACACCTGGGCCCGGGATTGCTACGATGCGCGGCAGTATTCTCAGCGATTGAAAGAGAAGTACCATGCCTACAACTGGAACCAAAAAAGGACCTTTACTTTGGAGACCCAGTACGGCGAAAAGCTGAAATTCAATTTGCAACAGCTGCTCTATCTGTATGCGCTCAGTCGGCGCGAACCGGCAATGCAGCACTTGACCCAGGGCGGTATGGTGTTTGACAAGGTATCTACCCGCTCCAAGCGGGGCAAGCGCATTGTGGAGCTGACGGACAACACGGCACACCCGCTGACCGTAGAAGACATTGCAAAGGCCACGGATATGCTCACCAAGGAGCAGAAAGCCTACGCCCAGGATATGCAGCGCTATTTGGCGGATACAATGGGCGCTAAGGGCAACGAGGTATCTCGGGTGATGTACGATATGGACCTGTTTACGGACAGCGACTATATCCCCATGCGTTCCGCCGGTGATTATGTGCAGTATATTCAGGATAAGGCCAACGGTGACGCCAAGATCAAGAACAGCGGCTTTACCAATCAGCTGAATGTACACGCCAACAATGCCCTGGTCATTTCGTCTTTTGACGATGTGTGGGCCAATCATGTAAATGATATGGCGTTATATCATGCGTTCACGCTGCCGCTGGAGGACTTTCAGCGGGTGTACAACTACCACACCCAGGTGGGCGAAAACGGTACGGTTTCGCAGGCGGTGCGTGGCTATATGGACACGGAGTCCAAACGGTATATTGAGCAATTCATCCGCGACCTGAACGGTGGTGTGCGACCGCACAATGGCTCACGGTATGTGAACAAGGGTATCAGTCTGTTTAAGAAGGGCGCCGTGTTTGCGTCTGCTTCTGTGGCTATCCAGCAGCCATCTGCGATTGCCAGAGCGATGGCGGTTATTCCGGCTAAGCATTTTGTGGCCACGACTGTTAGCAAGCGGGATTATGCGCAACTGAAAAAGTACGCCCCGGTGGCTATTGTCAAGGAGATGGGCTATTTTGATACCGGAATGGGCAAGACGGCCACGGACTGGATCAACGAAGACAAGCCGCGCGGCTTTGGCCAAAAGCTGCGAGCGCTGGTCACGGACAGCGACTACCGGGACAGCGTGCTGTCTGCGCTGCCGGAAAAGGCGGATGAACTGACCTGGGCACATATCTGGAATGCCTGCGTACACGAGGCCAAAACAGATTTTCACCTAACCGGTGAGGCTGCATACCAGAAGGCCGGGGAACGGTTCTCTGAAGTGGTGGACCGCACCCAAGTGTATGACTCTGTATTTTCCCGATCCGGTATGATGCGTTCGTCTGATAACGCTATGAAGATGGCAACGGCCTTCATGGCTGAGCCCACCACTTCTCTGAACATGCTGGTGGACGCTGTGTACCAGGTGAAGAACGGAAATGCCCCCAAGTCCTATGGCACAAGGGTTGTTGGATCGCTTGTGGCAGCTGCGGCGCTCAACGCTATTCTTCAGTCTATCGTTACCGCAGCACGAGACGATGATGACGACAAGACTTACCCGGAAGTGTACCTCGGTCAGCTGCTGCCGAATATGTGGAGCAACTTGAACCCGGCAGGGCAAATTCCGATGCTGAAAGATGTAGTCTCTATTTTTCAGGGCTACGATGTGAGCCGGGCAGATATGAACCTGTTTGCGGATTTGTATGACGCTGTACAGGCTATGGATAGTGATACCATCAGCACTGGCCAAAAGATCAACCGCTTGGCCGGCGCCTTGTCCGCCTTTGTCGGTCTGCCATACAAGAATGTGGCCCGGGATGTGCAATCTGTATTCAATGTGATCCACAAGGCCACCTTGGATATGCACACAGGCGCAACCGGCACCAAGGAAGTGTTTAATGACGAGATGAAGGGTCAGCTGCTCATTGATGATCTGCTGGAGAAGTTCGGCATTGAGATGTTCCCGGATACAGATAAGTCCGCAAAGCTCTATAAGGCTGTTTCTACCGGCGATCAGGAGACCGTTGATCGTATGCAGAGAGAGGCCGGAGACGATGAGACCTTTAACCGTATGCTGGTGGCTGCGGTCAAGGCCAATGATCAGAATGCCGGCAAGGCTGCGCAGGCTCATTTGGAGGGTGACTATGACGGCTTTGATGCTCGGCTGCAAGATATTATCAAGCTGGGCTTTAGTGACGAGATCGCTGTTAAGGCAGTAGATGGTATTGAGTCCGCCGCCAAGGCATTGGTCACGGCCAAGGAGAATGACGACGGCACAGAAGAGTATAAGGCGGAGTACAAGGAAAAGTTCGACCAAGTGGTAGCCACCGGCTTTGATGCCAAGGCGCTGGAGAAGTATGTGAGCGATCATGTAGACACCAGCAATGAGCCTAAGGGCAATATGAAGTCACGCTATGATTACAGCGATGTGGCGCTGGCGATCAGTAAGAATGACAACTCTGGCATCAAGCGTATGCGCCAAGATCTGATAGACACGGCTGTCAAGAACGGCTATACCAAGGACAAGGCTGAGGATATGGTGGACAAGGCCATACGCCGAGAGTTCGCCAAGTCGGATGAACGGCTGCTGCGTGCTGCGGAAGCCTATAAGGTTGGCGCGTTTGATACATACGAGGCGAATGTGCGGGCCATTGCTTCGGATGACTACTTCACGATGGATGAAGTGGCAACGATGGCTAAGGGCCATACCAACAAGACCGGCATACCGTACAGCAGCTCCGATGTGGTCAAGGCTATGGATACCAGTTCCGGCAAAGTAAAAAGCATTATCTCACAGCTTGAGAAAGCCGGAAAAGCGGGCAAAGACGGTGCTTATATCAAGAGCCGCATTACCGCTGCGTACAAGGATAAGTACATTAAGGGTGATGAAACCACCCGCCGAAATATTCGACAGAAGATGTACAATACCGGACTGTACACGGCAGACGAGATCTATAAGCGTACTAACGCCTGGCTGAAGAGCAAATAACCCGCAATCGGGGGGGTGACGAAAGTCACCCCCCTTTTGCTATACTCAATGAGAGGTGAGAACATGAACATGGTACAGATGTATATATCTCTTGATGTGTGCAGACCTGGTTTGCAGGAAACTGTATATGTGACCGGCGGAGATCAGGCGTCAAGAGAGCTGTGCATTTCGCTGAATGTGGGCGGCGTTCCGCTGGATATGCAATCCGGCGAGGTAACAGCTGCTTATTACTCGATGATCAATAATAGTCCAGTGTTAGGTGAGTGTCGGCTGGAAGGCGGGCGTATCATTCACGAACTGACGGCTATTGAGTGTGCCAACACGCATACTGCCAATATCCGTGTACAGGATGCAGATGGTGCGGTACTGTATTCTCCGCAGTTGCAAGTGGTGTCCAGCGCACCTATTTACAGTGATAGAGCCCTATCACAGAGTGATGAACTGTCCGCTCTGACCAAGGCCCTGGCAGATACAATGAAGAGCCAGGTTGCAGGTATCACAGAGAGTGCGGCTAACGGTGTACACACCTATACGGTCACATTCGGTGATAACAGCACGAGGACTTTCACTGTGCAAGATGGAGCAGCCGGGCCGCAGGGCATTCCTGGCACGGACGGCAAAGACGGAGCGCCAGGCGCGGATGGTGCTCCCGGTAAAAATGGTACGGACGGTCGTGGTATCAATACCGCGTGGGTGAATGACAATGGAGAGCTGCAACTGGAGTATTCTGACGGCGAAGAGGATAACTTGGGTAATGTTAAGGGACCGCGTGGTGCAAAGGGCGTAAAGGGCGACACCGGTGCACAAGGACCTGCCGGTGCGGATGGCATTGGTATCACCGATGCACAAATCACAGAAGCCGGAGAGCTACAGATCACTTACACAGACGGTACGACTGTACTTCTGGGTGAGGTCGTAGGCCCCAAGGGCGATACAGGTGCCGCAGGCAAAGACGGCGTGAACGGTAATGATGGTGCCAAAGGCGACAAGGGAGATAAGGGGGATCCCGGTGAACCCGGCGCATCTGGTGTTGAGACCTGGGAACTCGTGTTCGCCAAAACTTTTGACGCCGATACAACGGACAAGCAAAACTGGATTTTGTCTAAGCCGTGCAGAAAAATTAAGTTGCGCATGGTTAGCGTTGGAACTACTACCAATAGTAGTGCCGGAGACCAAACTGTATATTTGAATTCGTACACCTCTGAGACTTACATACCCAATGCGTTTCGTTTCGATGTTGCAAAAGATAAGGGAAGCTTCGTTGTTGCAGAGGTTGAATTGACTGCTGACATGGTGCGTGTAATGCAAAACAAATCAGATAAGTCAAGTGGCTTCAACCCAGCTGATGTCATGAAAAAAGGCTGTATATGGCTTAGCAACAAGGTTAACTTCAACATATTCAAGGATGTGGAGGCTCACGGTGCGATTAAGTCGTTAGGTTTCCCAACCAATGGACGAACAATTGGTGCAGGCACGCAAGTTGAAGTGTTGGGGGTGGCAAAATGAGCATTGAAACCGAAAGTCGCATTGCATTTCTTAAGGCTGAGCTGGCGGAAACAGACTACCTGTGTTTGAAGTACACGGACGGCGCGCTGTCCGAGGAGGAGTACGCACCGATCCGCCGGCAGCGGGCTGCGTACCGAGCCGAGATCAACGCCCTGCAAGGTGGTGAGACCGATGTATAACGCATTTCTCACCGCCGCCCTGACTGCTTCCGTGTCAACGGTGGTAGGCAGTGCCGTGTCTGCCGTTATCGCTTCATTGATCGCTCGGAAGAAAAGCAAAAAGGCAATAGATGAAGTAAACAGCGCACGGTACGCAGCGATTGAAAACGGCTTGCAGTCAATGCTGCGCGCCGAGATCATTCGACAACACGACAAGCATACCGAGCGGCACTACTGCCCCCTCTATGCAAAAGAAGCCATGGTCAAGGTCTACGATGCCTATCACGCCCTGGGCGGCAATGGAATGATGACCAGATTTTACAACGAAATAATTGCGCTCCCGGAGGAGCCACAACAAAAGGAGGACTAAAAAATGAAAGTAACAACCGGAACAATCGCAAGAACAGTCGTGTTGGTGGTATCTCTGCTGAATGTACTCTTGAACGCCTTTGGCAAGAACCCGCTTCCGTTCAGCGATGATGAAGTGTACACCGCTGTGTCAACGGTGGTAGCCGTGGTGGCTTCCCTTGCCGCCTGGTGGAAGAACAACAGCTTCACCAAAGCAGCTTTGAAAGCAGATGAGACCTTGGCGCTGGAACGGACAGAAACCGCAGAAAGCGAGGCAGTGCACCATGAGTAAGCTGTATTACTGCCGGCAGACCACCGAAAAGTGTAAATCTATCAGATACCCAAGCAAGACCCACCCCTATAAGTACGGCACCAGCGGCTGTATTTACACAAGTGGCTGCGGGGTGTGCTCAAGTCTTATGGTGCTCCATAACTTCGGCTTTACCGGCTTAGACACAGCAGCCTGGACACAGAAGTGCCTACTAATGGGCGCACGCAGTGCAGACGGCACCGATATGGATAAGGTGGCAGCGTTCATCGAGAGGCATTTCTCCATCGTAAGCAAGCGAGCCAAGTCTGTTGCTGATCTGAAAGCCCACCTGAAAGCAGGCGGCAAGGCCATTGTATGCGTCAGCGGTGGCGGCAAGCAGCTGTTCAGTAATGGCGGCCACTATATCTATATTGGCGGCCTGGACAAATCCGGTAACATGATCGTGCTGGACCCGTATTGGTATGACGGAAAGTTCACTTTGACTGCCGCACGCCGCAAATACACCCGCGTGAAAAACGGCAGAGAAGTGTATGTACAGCCGGGAGCGTTGGCTTCTGACATCAGCGGTATGTGGCTGTTTACCAACGCAAAGGGAGCAAAGACTGTATATGCGGAAAACGATGTGAACTACCGTAAGGCAAGCCCTAAGGCGCCTACCGTAAAGCCGGGCACATACACAACCACAGCGGTGCGTGGTATTTACAAGGGCGCAGGTGCAGCCACCGGACGCAAGAAGGTCAAGGATCTGACCACGGACGGCCGGCGACACGCAACCAGTAGCAAGTCCAAAGCAGACGCTATGTTTCGGGCAGGCACCACCATCACCGTGCTGGAGACAAAGCTGCTCCGTACCGGCAACCTGTGGGCACGCTGCCCTTCCGGCTGGCTGTGTATCTGGGAAAAGGATATTGACCGTAAATTCATTAAGTAAAGCAGAAAGCCCACCGAATAACGGTGGGCTTTTTCATATATGCTTTTTTACTTAATATTAGTGAAAGGTATTGACAATCATTGCCTCCTTGTAGTATAACGAAAAACAAAGGAGGAATGAAAAATGATTGTGGAAGATACCAAGGATTTGGTTGAAACTGCGGACTATGTGATCATCGAAGCTGTTTTAGTGGATGATGGATTGCGTTACAAACAACTTTCTGTTGGCATTAAAGCCAAAAATGGTGACATTATCCGCATAATTCCAATATCGACAATGCTCATGTGAGAAAAGGCCGGGCAGTTCACAAGACTGTTCGGCCTTTTTCTATACCTAACTATATCTAAATGCAATAAAGAGGCCCGGATGGGGAACTGGGCGCCAGTCTGCGCTATTTGTCCCAGCGGTATTCTATGCCGTATCCGGAGTTGAAGGGCTTGCTTACGGACATTGGCGTGGAGGAGCTGGGGCACCTGGAAATGATCGGCGCCATGGTGCACCAACTGACCCGCAACTTGACGGAAAAGCAGATCGAAGAAAATCCCGGATTTGCCGCCTACTTTGTGGATCACACCGCCGGTGTGTATCCAACCTCTGCCAGTGGCTCCCCTTGGAACGCAGCGAGTATCGGCGTAAAGGGCGACACCATTGCCGACCTGAACGAGGACCTGGCGGCGGAGCAAAAGGCGCGGGTCACCTATGACAACATTCTGTGCATGGTAGACGATCCGGATATTATCCAGCCAATCAAGTTCCTGCGGGAGCGGGAGATCGTCCATTATCAGCGCTTTGGTGAGGGGCTGCGGGTAGCCACCGATAAGCTGAACAGCAAAAATTACTATATGACCAATCCGTCGTTTGACAAATAAGCCAATAAAAATACCCCGGTACAAAGTTGCATTGCCTTTGTGCCGGGGCGCTTTTTTATTTGGTTGTAAGGGCGGTGAGCAGGGCGCGGCAGCCGGTGGCGATATCCTGGTAGGCGCGGGCAAAGTCCCGGCTGTACCAAGGGTCGGCCACATCGCCGCCGTGGGCATAGTCCAGCAGCTTTTTGATCTTATGCTGCGGGTCGCCGCCCAGCATACGGTGCAGATTACGCACATTGCTGCCATCCATGGCCAGCAGCAGATCGTAGTAGTCATAATCGGCGACAGTCAGCTGTCGGGCACGCTTACCGTCACAGGACAAACCGTGGGTAGCCAGCTCGGCCTTGGCAGGCGGGTACACCGGATTGCCTTTCCCGTGCCAGATCTCTTCTCGGCTGGTGGCAGCGGACG
>ULYL01061071.1_pt1 | contig 44561 bp, 37 predicted proteins | sample 1962211 | NCBI WGS metagenome assembly ULYL01 (sample SAMEA4835864, study PRJEB28245) | human gut metagenome | biome: gut microbiome; material: fecal sample | place: Denmark | collected 2008
TACGGATGTATAATATAGAATATTTAATGTGCAGTTTTGAAAGAGCAATCTTTTAAATAGGGGTGTGGTGAAGTGGTATCATAGGGGTCTCCAAAACCTTTGGTGGGAGTTCGATTCTCTCCACCCCTGTTATTATGTTTAATGTAAATATCTTGTGAAACCGCATAAATACTGAAAGAAAATTTTAAAAATTGTTATAATGTTAAAAAGCTTTTACATTCGATAAAATGTAGGAGCTTTTTTAGTGCGCTTTAAACTCACCATTGCCATAACCCACAAAATACAGTAAAATATTAGTAAATCAGTAAAAAACAAGGAGTAACAGTTATCATGCAGTTGAAGAAAACACTAGAAATCAAGGCAGACCATAAGCTTATGGTGATTGATGTAGCAGATATATTATATATCGAGGCATCAGTGAATGACTGTTATATCCATATGACAAGCAAAAGAGTGTATAAGACCAGAAGTACCTTAGAGTCTATGGAGACACAAGTTGGAGAATGATAGTTCATGATTATTATGATATTTTAAAAAGCTTTTACATTCAATAAAATGCAGAAGCTTTTTTGTGTATTTATATGAAATTAATAGCAGAATATTAATAAACAACATATATATAATTGCCAATGCTTTTTTAAAATGATATGATTATAACGTAAAGAAAAATTTATATTTGATGTTAAAGAAACAAATATGAATAATGAAATGGAGATAATATGGTAGACAGCAGTTATTTTAAGAATAATAAAAATAATAGCAGAGGTGGCAAAGGCAACGGTAAACTTATGGATCGTTTAAAAAAGCATAAGTGGATTCCTTTAGTGATTCTTATACTGATTGCATTGGCTATGATAGCTATACAGTATATTATGCTTGATGTGCTTCAATATTCAAGAGAATTGGCAGAACAGCAGAATGCAGGATTTATAAATATTTATCCTTTTATTAAATAAGCTATGTTTTCATAGTAATGAATTTTATGATATCAAGGTGGCCCCAGCCCTGCTGGTTGTGTGGGAGGTTAACTTTGTTACAACATTTTTTAAGACGGCAGCGGACTTCTTCAGGTGTCATGTCATGACTGGTGAGAAGACGTGCAATAGCTCCGCTGACTATAGGTGCTGACATGGATGTTCCACTTTTTGTGGAATATCCATTTTTTCGGTTACTGCATGCTGTGATGTTAGAACCAGCGACAACAAGTTCTGGTTTTGGAAAACCGTCAGTTGTAGGTCCACGCCCTGAATGAAATGTTTTATCATCCATAGATCCAACTGTTATTATAATATGACTTGTACCAGGAGCTGTAATACTTTTGGCACATGGACCATTATTACCGGCAGCTGCAACAACAACTATGCCGTTATGCCACATATTTTCTATGTGTTTTATAAGCCGGATTGTATTTTCAATATCTACATTGCTGTTTGTAGTTGTTCCAAAGGATATATTTGCAACCTTTATATTGTAAATGTCTTTATTGTTGATTATCCAGTTAGCGCCGTCTATGACACTGCCTATTTTGCCATTGCCATATGAGTCAAGAACCTTAACTGATATAATCTGGCTCATAGGTGCTATTCCCTTGAAACGCCCATTGCTTGCTTTTCCACTTCCTGCGATTATACCGGAAACATGTGTTCCGTGACCACTATCATCATAGGGAATGTTCTTATTGTTTATAAAATCTTTAAAAGCTATTATCCTGTTGTCAAAATCTATATGTCTGTAAATGCCAGTATCAAGTACGGCAACACCAATATTTTTTTTATTCATAAATATTTATCCTTTTTATAAAATTAGAAAGTCCTTATATAGTTATTTTATTCTGTATAGACTTAAAAGTTCTGATTGTTTGTTTTTTAAAGTATTCGAGTATCCAGGAATATCCGTGAATACAACTAATTGTTTGCTTTTTAACACAAAATAATATATAATGTATTAACACTTAATTCGTTTTTGAAGGTTTTATGTGAATATCGTGAAGAATTGAGAGGTTTGTGATATGGAAAAGAAAAGAATAGTAGTTGCTTTGGGAAGAAATTCATTTGGAGTTACATTTCCAGAACAGCAGACTAATGTAAAAAAAGCAGCAAAAGCTGTTGCTGATCTTGTAGAGGCAAAGTATCAGGTAGTTATTACACATAGTAATGGACCACAGGTTGGCATGATTCAGACTGCTATGACAGAGTTTGCAAGACTTGAGCCAGAAGACAGAACAGTTGCACCTATGTCAGTATGTGGAGCTATGAGTGAAGGATATATAGGATATGATCTTCAGAATGCTATAAGGGAAGAACTTCTTAACAGAGGTATATATAAGACGGTTTCTACTATAATTACACAGGTAAGAGTTGATCCTTTTGATATAGCATTTTCTGAGCCATCTAAGATAATAGGAAGATATATGACAAAGGCTGAGGCCGAGGCTGAGGAAGATAAAGGCAATTACGTAATAGAAGAAGAACCAGGAAAGTTCAGAAGAATCATTGCATCACCTATGCCTATAGATATATATGAAATAGATGCAGTTAAGGCACTTCTTGATGCTGACCAGGTGGTTATAGCTGCAGGTGGTGGTGGAATTCCAGTGTTACAGCAGGGTTCTCATCTTAAGGGAGCGTCAGCTATCATAGAAAAAGATTATACAGCTGCTAAGCTAGCTGAACTTGTAGGAGCTGAAACACTTCTTTTCCTTACAGCTTATGATAGATTAACAATAGGTAAAGGGGCAGCTGATGAGAAAGAGTTTGATAAAGTGACAGCAACAGAGCTTCATCAGTACATTAAGGCTGGACATTTCCCAGCTAAAACAACATTCCCTAAGGTAGATGCATCTATAAGATTTGTTACAGCAGATTCTGATAGAAAAGCAGTTATAGCCAACCTTGAAAAAGCAAAGGAAGGACTTGCAGGTAAAACTGGAACTACAATAACAGCATAATTATTATACTGACATAAAATATATCAGAAAATATTTACATGACAGCAAAAATCTAACGGATTACAACAAAACAACAACAACATACAACATCCCCCAATAATCCCCCCAAAAATGTGCTACAATGTGCGTAAGCATTGAGCCGTGCCAGACTTAATTCCAAACCAGAACTGTGCTTGCACAAAGTTCTGATTTGGAATTAAGTCTGATATGGCGAAAGCCCGACAGTCCAAGTGAGCGAAGCTAACTTGGACATGCACGGCGGAGTGCAGGGCTTATATTTTATTATTGGGAGGTGTTTTTTTGTTATTATTTAATTTACAAAAGAGATGGGCTGAGGTGGATAGTCTTATGGAACATCTTGATAGTATGGGGATGGATGTATGCAATGTTTACAAAGGACAGAATGTGACAGATGATATATGGGATCTTAGCATTGAAGAAACAAAGAAGTTATTTATAAAGCATAGATATATAGTAATGGTTGTATCGGATGAACTGTTTTTAAGCGTAAGTGCTCTTTATTATATTGAACTTGCCAGAAAGCTTCATAAGAAGGGGTTAATAAAGGTATATGTTGTTAATAATATGCCACATGAAGCATATCCATCAAGATGCAGCTGGCTTTCAGATGCAGTTGCCATAAAGAATTCTTCTAATACAGCTGATGAAAAAACTTATGCATATGCGATGGATATTTTTCTTGGTGTAACGAGTGATATTTTTAACATGGAGTCGTAAAATATTTATAATATTATTAGTGCTTGCTTTTAATTCGTTTACCATATATAATTGTTATGTTTTAGTATTGTGGCTTATTATGTTTAGACAATATAAGTGTTGAAATTACTCTTAATGTCCATATAATCAGATATGATTATAACTATCAGGAATAAATAAGGTAGTCCACAATATAAATGAACTGGTTAAGTTAACCATTAATGGAGGAATGATTTAATGATTAGTGCAAACAACGTAACACTTCGTATAGGTAAAAAGGCCCTTTTTGAAGATGTAAATATTAAGTTTACAGAAGGAAACTGTTATGGACTTATAGGTGCCAATGGTGCTGGTAAGTCAACATTTTTAAAGATTCTTACAGGTCAGATTGAACCAAGTAAGGGAGATGTAACTATAACACCAGGTCAGAGATTATCTTTCCTTGAACAGGATCACTTTAAATATGATGATTATACAGTTCTTGATACAGTTATTATGGGTAATACAAGACTTTATGAAATAATGAAAGAAAAAGAGGCTATATACGCCAAGGAAGATTTCACAGAAGAGGATGGTAATAAGGCAAGTGAGCTTGAAGCAGAATTCGCTGATATGAACGGATGGGAAGCAGAATCAGATGCTGCACAGCTGCTTAACGGACTTGGCATTACTACAGATCTTCATTATAAGAATATGTCAGAGCTTAATGGTAGTGAGAAGGTTAAGGTTCTTCTTGCTAAGGCACTTTTTGGTAATCCAGATATTCTTTTACTTGATGAGCCTACTAACCACCTTGATCTTGATGCTATAGCATGGCTTGAGGAGTTCCTTATTAACTTTGAGAATACTGTTATAGTTGTATCACATGACAGATATTTCCTTAACAAAGTATGTACACAGATAGCAGATATTGATTATGCCAAGATTCAGCTTTATGCAGGTAACTATGATTTCTGGTATGAATCAAGCCAGCTCATCATTAAGCAGATGAAGGAAGCTAACAAGAAAAAGGAAGAAAAGATAAAGGAACTTCAGGACTTTATCCAGAGATTCTCTGCTAATGCATCTAAGTCTAAGCAGGCTACATCGCGTAAGAGAGCATTAGAGAAGATTGAACTTGATGAGATAAGACCATCAAGTAGAAAGTATCCATATATAGATTTCAGACCATCAAGAGAGATTGGTAATGAAGTACTTACAGTAGAAGGTATATCTAAGACGATAGATGGAGTTAAGGTTCTTGATAATATATCATTTATAGTAAACAGGGAAGATAAGATTGCATTTGTTGGTTCTAATGAGCTTGCAACAACAACATTGTTCAACATTATTACTGGTAATATGGAGCCTGATGAAGGATCTTATAAGTGGGGTGTTACAACTTCACAGGCATATTTCCCTAAGGACAGTGCAGCAGAGTTTAACAGAGAAGATACTATAGTTGAATGGCTTACACAGTATTCACCAGATCCAGATCCAACATATGTAAGAGGTTTCCTTGGACGTATGCTTTTTGCTGGTGATGATGGCGTTAAGAAAGTTAAGGTACTTTCAGGTGGAGAAAAGGTAAGATGTCTTATATCAAAGATGATGATTATGGGTTCTAATGTACTTATATTTGATGATCCTACTAATCATCTTGATATGGAATCAATTACAGCACTTAACAACGGACTTATTAAGTTCCCTGGTGTTGCACTTTTCACATCTCATGACCATCAGTTTATACAGACAACAGCTAATCGTATTATGGAGATAGTTCCATCGGGACAGCTTATTGATAAGATCACAACATATGATGAATATCTTGAAAGTGATGACATGGCAAGAAAGCGTCAGGGTTTTGCTGAGGCTGCCAGTGATGATGAAGACTAAGACTAAGCAGTGATTCTTAAGCACTACATGAAATTATGAACAGAAAGATGTCACATACCAATGATCCATGATGTATGGATACGTTAGTATATGTGGCATCTTTCTTGCGTTAAAATAATGGAAATGTTATACTAAATAAGTTATAGATTAAAACACATTAGATTAGAGATGTGTATAAGATTATGATGGAGGATTTGGAAAATTATGGCTTCAAACACTAAGAAGAGCAGAAGTCAAAGCAATAATAGAACATCAAAGAGTAAAACTTCTAAAACAACTGGAACAAGAACATCAAACGCCAGCAGAACTCCGTCAAAAAAGAGTTCCACAAAGAAGGGTACAGGTACTGCATCACAGCAGCCACAACCACAGAATAATGCATTAAGAGATGAGATAATCTTATTATTAGCATTTGCATGTACAATAATTTTATTATTAAGTAATTTTAATATGGCTGGTATGGTAGGACAGTCAATTAAGTGGTTTATGTTCGGGCTGTTTGGTATAGCTGCGTATATAATTCCATTTATAGTAGCAGGAAGTATATTGTTTATGCTTGCTAACAAGGACATAATAGGTGTCATGCGTATTAAAGCTGCAGCAGTTTATGTCTTATCCGTGATAACAGCAGCAATATGGCAGAGAATGACTAACAAACCAGATATCAGGGATTCCGTTGGTTCATATTTCACATATTGTTCAGAGCATAAAACAGGCGGTGGTCTGTTTGGAGGAATTTTATGTAAGATACTAAGTCCACTTGGTATGGCAGGAACTATGGTGATTTTGATTATTCTTGCAATAATATGTGTTATATTGATAACAGAAAAATCATTTATAGGTGGACTAAGGAATGGTGGACACAGGCTTGTAAAAGAAGCAAGAGAAGATTATTCTGCATATAGGGAACATTCTTCAATGAGCAGGAAAGACAGCGGTATGAGTGATGAAGAATATCGTGCTATGAGAGAGAATGAAAAGCATCAGGCAAGAATAAGAAGATTAGAAAAAAAAGAGCAGATTATAGCAGCTAAAAAAGCTAAAGAAGAGGCTATGGCTAATGCGCGTATGAATAATGTTGTAAGAGGAGTGACTAAAGATCTTACAATACAGGATACACAGCCAGAGACAGCTAATCAGGATATAGATATACATGAAATACAGCCTGTAGCCAATGACGATGATGTGTATATGGATGATATATATGATCCACTTATCATACCAGAAAAGCATAACAACATAAACAGAGATTCTGATATATGGGAAGTGCATAGTGACAGGCAGGATAACGGTAATACAGCTTTGGATCATGGTATGTCATATGATGAAACAATAAGTACAAGAGAAGACGATTACGAAGAACATGATACAGAATATCCGGATGAAAAAGAGAAGGAACTGACAGAATATGATCCCGAGGTATCGGAAGAATACGATACTGATACATATGACACAGCGGATGAAGGAAATATATATAATGAAAAAAATGCATATAATGATGCAGATGCATATGATACCGAAGAGATATGTGATACAGCAGATGATATAAATCATGATGAGAATATAACATCGTTTGATAATGAGGAAGTAAGCAGTGCAGGAAGCACACAACATAATAAGCAGGCTGTTCCACAAAAAACTGTCAGCAATATTATGCCAGAAGCTGCAAGGCATGTCAGGGAATATAAGTTTCCACCTGTGAGTCTGCTTAACAGAAACACAAAGTCATCATCTGCTAATCTTGAACGCGAAAACAGAAATACAGCAATCACGCTTAAGCAGACACTCCAGAATTTCGGTGTTAAGGTAGATATAACGGATATAAGCTGTGGACCTGCGGTTACAAGATATGAATTAAAACCAGAGCTTGGTGTTAAGGTGAGTAAGATAGTTTCACTTGCAGATGATATTAAACTAAGTCTGGCAGCTGCGGACATAAGAATAGAAGCACCTATTCCAGGTAAGTCGGCTATTGGTATTGAGGTTCCTAACAAGGAAGCCGGCAGTGTGTATTTAAGAGAACTTATTGAAAATGAAGCATTTAAGAATAACCAATCTAAGATTGCATTTGCAGCTGGAAAGGATATAGCTGGCAAGACGATAGTAGCAGATATAGCTAAAATGCCTCATCTTCTTATTGCAGGAGCAACAGGTTCAGGTAAATCAGTATGTATAAATACAATCATCATGAGTATTTTATATAAAGCAAGACCAGATGAAGTTAAAATGATCATGGTGGATCCTAAGGTGGTTGAGCTTAGTACATATAACGGAATACCACATCTTCTTCTCCCAGTTGTCACAGATCCTAAGAAGGCTGCAGGCGCACTTAACTGGGCAGTCAACGAGATGACGAAACGATATAAGCTTTTTGCTGATATGGGAGTACGTAATCTTAAAGGATATAATGATGCAGTCGGAAAGATGGACGTTAAGGAAGGAGAGATCCCTGTTGAAAAACTACCTCAGATAGTTATAATTGTTGATGAACTTGCGGATCTTATGATGGTTGCACCAGGAGAAGTGGAAGATGCTATATGCAGGCTTGCACAGCTTGCAAGGGCAGCGGGCATACATATGGTTATTGCAACGCAGAGGCCATCCGTTAACGTAATTACGGGACTTATTAAGGCTAATGTTCCATCAAGGATCGCATTTTCGGTATCATCAGGTGTTGATTCCAGAACTATTCTTGATATGAATGGAGCTGAAAAACTTCTTGGTAAAGGAGATATGCTGTACTTCCCATCTAACATTCCTAAGCCTATAAGAGTGCAGGGAGCCTTTGTATCGGATGAAGAAGTATCAAGAGTTGTTGATTTTCTTAAGGAAAATATGACAGAGGAAGCACAATATGATGAGAGCATAGCAGAAACTGTTGCACAAAAGACATCAGATAGTGCTGCTGTTGACAGGCAGGATGACAAAGATACCCTGTTTGAGGATGCAGGAAGGTTTGTTATAGAAAGAGAAAGAGGCTCTATAGGTATGCTGCAAAGACAGTTTAAGATAGGCTTTAACAGGGCAGGAAGAATCATGGATCAGCTTTCAGATGCAGGTGTAGTAGGACCTGAGATAGGAACAAAGCCAAGAAAAGTTCTTATGGATAAGGAAGAGTTTGAGGCCTATATAAATAGTGCAGATTCATGAGTGCAGGGTAAATAAAGAGTAATACATGCTATAATAAGCACAAAAGAAATAAACTAAAAAGAAAACAAATACTTTGTAGGTGTCACATATGACACGGAAAGGATAAAGACATGGCAGTAAAGAGTGATATCGAAATCGCACAGGAAGCAAAATTATTAAATATTAAGGATGTAGCGGCTAAGGTAGGAGTTACAGAGGATGAACTTGAAATGTATGGTAAATATAAGGCCAAGTTATCTGATGAACTTATACACAGGGTTGAAAACAAAGAAGATGGAAAGCTTGTTCTTATAACAGCTATCAATCCAACTCCAGCAGGTGAAGGAAAGACTACTATAAGTCTTGGACTTACAGAAGCCTTATGTCAGAGAGGAGTTAATGCAGTAGCTGCATTAAGAGAACCATCACTTGGACCATGTTTTGGCATAAAGGGTGGAGCAGCAGGAGGCGGATATGCACAGGCTGTTCCAATGGAGGATCTTAATCTGCATTTTACGGGTGATTTCCATGCCATAACATCAGCTAATAATCTTTTAGCAGCCATGTTAGATAATCATATCCATCAGGGTAATGCGCTTGGCATAGATACTAAGCGTATTGTCTGGAAAAGATGTATGGATATGAATGACAGAACGTTAAGAAATATCGTTATAGGACTTGGCGATAAGCCAAATGGTGTTGTAAGAGAAGATCATTTTATTATAACAGTTGCATCAGAAATCATGGCAATATTATGTCTTGCAGAAGACATGAAGGATTTAAAAGAAAGACTTTCAAAGATAATAGTTGCATATAATTATGCAGGAGAACCAGTAACAGCAGATGATCTTAAAGCAACAGGAGCTATGGCAGCCCTTTTAAAGGATGCTATAAAGCCTAATATGATACAGACACTTGAAGGTACACCAGTGCTTGTACATGGAGGACCATTTGCTAACATAGCCCATGGCTGTAACTCAGTAAGAGCAACTAAGCTTGCTATGAAGCTTGCAGATGTAGCAGTTACAGAGGCTGGTTTTGGAGCTGATCTTGGAGCTGAGAAGTTCTTTGATATAAAGTGTAGAAAAGCAGGACTTAAACCAGCGGCAACAGTTATTGTAGCAACAGTTAAGGCATTAAAATACAATGGTGGTGTTCCTAAGGCTGAACTTGGAAAAGAAAATATGGAAGCCTTAAAGAAGGGTATAGTTAACCTTGATAAGCATATCGAGAATGTGCATAAGTATGGAGTACCTGTTATTGTAACATTGAATTCATTTATTACAGATACACAGGAAGAATATGAATTCATTAAAAAACACTGTGAAGATTTAGGATGTGAGTTCGCACTCTCAAATGTATGGGCTAAAGGCGGAGAAGGCGGACAGGAGCTTGCTGATAAGGTGCTTAAGACTTTAGAAAACAAGAAGAGTGATTTTAAACCATTATATGAGGATGAACTTCCACTTGAAGATAAAATATTAAAGATTGCAAAAGAAATATATGGTGCTGATGGTGTAACATATGATGCCAAGGCTAAAAAAGAGCTTGATCATATTACACAGATGGGATTTGGCAGCTTCCCAGTATGTATGGCTAAGACACAGTATTCACTTTCTGATGATGCGGCTAAGCTTGGAAGACCAGAAGGCTTTACTATCAATATAAGAGAGGTATATGTTGATGCAGGTGCAGGCTTTGTGGTTGCGCTTACAGGAAAGGTGCTTACTATGCCAGGTTTACCTAAGGTACCAGCAGCGGAAGGTATAGACTATGATGAAAAAGAAGAAAGAATAACAGGATTATTCTAATTGGCAGATATGATGTTGAATGTTTATCGGGAGGACTAATTATGCAGCTTAAGAATATATTGGACATATGTGCGGATAATGAAATAGAAAAGTTTGAATATACATTATTAAAGGGCAGTGTTGATACAGATGTTACCGGTATTGCATCAGATTCAAGAAAAGTAACAGATGGTGGAATATTTGTATGTATTGTAGGAGCAGTGAGTGACGGACATAAGTATATAGGGCAGATTAAGGATAAGGCAGCTGTCATAGTTGTACAGAAGGGCTCTGATTATGAGGTTCCATCTGGTGATGTTACGTTAATAGAATGTGATAACACAAGACTTGCACTTGCACTTATGTCAGCGGCATTTTATGGTAATCCTGACAAGAAGCTGTTCACTATAGGTATTACTGGAACGAAGGGTAAGACAACTACAACTTATATGATCAAGAATGTTTTATGTGCATGTGGAATAAAAACAGGTCTTATAGGAACTATAGAAACTGTGATAGGTGATGAAACGATTCCTTCGTGTAATACAACGCCAGAGTCCCTACAGATCCATGAAACATTCCGTAAGATGGTTGATGCAGGCTGCAAGGCTGTGGTTATGGAGGTTTCTTCACAGGGACTTAAGCTTGATAGAACAGCTGGTATTATGTTTGATATAGGTGTGTTTACTAATCTTGAACCAGACCATATAGGACCTGACGAGCATGCTTCGTTTGAAGAATATCTTGAATGTAAGGCTAAACTTTTTAAGCAATGCAGGACAGGAATAGTGAATGCTGATGATAAGCATACGAAAGATATATTAAAGAATTCTATATGTACGACAGAAAGCTATGGAGTGTCAGAGACAGCAGACATAAGGGCTGTGGATGTTAAGCTGCTTCATGAACCGGGAAAGATTGGTCTTACATATAAGTGTCAGGGACTTATCAATATGGACGTTGCATTATCACTTCCTGGAATGTTTTCAGTATATAATTCGTTATGTGCAATAGCAGTTACAAGGCATTTTAACGTGGATAAGGATATAGTTGAAAATGTGTTAAAGGATGTGAAGGTAAAGGGAAGAATAGAACTTGTAAAAGTTTCTGATAAATTCACACTTATGATAGATTATGCACACAACGCCATGTCACTTGAAAGTATTCTTAAAACATTAAAAGAATACAATCCACACAGACTTATCTGTCTTTTTGGATGCGGTGGAAACCGTTCAAGGGAGAGAAGGTTTGAGATGGGTGAAGTATCAGGAAAATATGCAGATCTTACTGTAATAACGTCAGATAATCCAAGATTTGAGGAGCCAGAAGCTATTATGGAGGATATCAAGACAGGTATAAGTAAAACTGATGGTAAACATATTGATATAGTAGATAGAAAAGAAGCTATAAAATATGTTATTGAGCATGGAGAACCAGGAGATATTATAGTACTTGCAGGTAAGGGACATGAAGATTATCAGGAAATAAAAGGTGTTAAGTATCCAATGGATGAGAGAGTGCTTATAGCTGAAGTACTTGATGAATTAAAGGAGAAAAATGTACGCTGATATTATAATTGATATATCACATGAACAGCTTGATAAAACATTTCAGTATGCAATACCCCCTGAACTAGAAGGCATATTAGAGATAGGCAGTGTGGTAAGAGTTCCTTTTGGTAAAGGAAACAGGCAACTGACAGGTTATGTTATTTCAATGACACAAGAGCCTTCTTATGATGTTAACAGGATTAAATTCATAGAAGGTATAGCTGACAAACGTGTCAATGCAGCAACAGATATGATCAAGCTAGCTTTCTGGTTAAAGACTCATTATGGTTGTACCATGAACCAGGCATTAAAGACAGTTATTCCTGTTAAAGATAAGATAAATCAGAAGGTTAAGAGGGCAGTGTGTCTTAATATAGATGAAGATAAGGCAAGAGAACTTCTTTTGATATATAAAAAAAAGGCAAAGGCTAAGCACAGGCTTTTAGAAGCACTTATAGAAGAGCCTGTTATAGATAGTGAGATAGTAAGAAGTAAGCTTAATATATCTTCATCCACTGTAAAAGCTATGGAAGAGGATAAGGTTATCATCGTTAAAACAGAGGAATATTACCGAAATCCTGTTTCTGATAAAAAAGTGTTTGGCAAGGATGTAGTGCTTAACGAGGAACAAAGAGCAGCAGTACAAAGTATCATATCTGATTATAATAACAGGATTTATAAAACTTATCTTATACATGGTGTGACTGGAAGTGGTAAGACTGAGGTATACATGGATGTTATAGAGCATGTTATAGCCAGCGGAAGACAGGTTATTATGCTTATACCCGAGATTGCACTTACTTTTCAGACTGTACAAAGATTCTATCACAGATTTGGAGACAAGGTTTCTATTATTAATTCACGTATGTCTAAGGGTGAAAGATATGATCAGTTTTTACGTGCGCTAAAAGGTGAAGTAAGTATAATGATAGGACCAAGATCAGCACTTTTTACGCAGTTTCCTAATCTTGGCCTTATTGTTATAGATGAGGAACATGAAGGCGCTTACAGATCTGAACAGCTTCCAAGATATCATGCGGTTGAAACTGCCATACATATTGCAAAGGAACATAATGCATCGGTTATACTTGGTTCAGCGACTCCATCTATAGATAGCTTTTACAGGGCTAAAAACGGTGAGTTTAAGCTGCTTACATTAAAAAACAGGGCAGGAAAAAGTGAATTGCCGCGGGTATATATATCGGATATGAGAAAAGAACTGAAGTCTGGTAACAGAACTATATTTTCTCTAAAGCTTCAGGAGCTTATACGTGACCGACTCGATAAGAAAGAACAGATAATGTTGTTCCTTAATAAACGTGGAACAGCTGGATTCGTATCATGCAGAGCCTGTGGATATGTCTGTAAGTGTCCACATTGTGATGTTTCCATGACTGCACATCGTAACGGAAGGCTTGTATGTCATTACTGTGGCTATGAAACACCGCAGGTTAAGATATGTCCGGAATGTGGTTCAAGATATATATCAGGCTTTAAGGCAGGAACAGAGGCTGTTGAAGATGCAGTACATAAGATGTTTCCGGATGCAACAGTGCTGCGTATGGATTTGGATACGACCAAAGGAAAAGATGGACATGAACATATATTGAATGCATTTGCAACACAGCAGGCAGACGTTCTTGTAGGAACGCAGATGATAGTCAAGGGACATGATTTTCCAAAGGTTACACTTGTTGGTATAGTTGCAGCAGATATGTCACTTTATTCAGGAGATTACAGGGCAGTTGAAAGAACATTCCAGCTTGTAACCCAGGCAGCCGGCAGGGCTGGAAGAGGTGTAAGAAGGGGCGAAGTGGTTATACAGACGTATTCACCAGATAATTATGGTATAATATGCGCAGCCAGCCAGGATTACACAGGCTTCTATGATAAAGAAATAGCATATAGAAAAATGCTTTCATATCCACCTGTAAGTAATATGATTAAAATAAATATCAGTTCAGAAGATGAGAATAAGCTTTTGAAAGCTGCAGAAAATATAAAGCAGCTGCTTGAGAAAAAGACAGCAGGGCTTTCAGATAATATAAAGCTTCTTGGCCCATCGAATGCACCTATATATAAAATAAGTGATGTATACACTAAAATAATATATTTAAGAAGTGCTGATTTTAGCAGGCTTTCATATCTTATGGACTGCATAGATAAATACATACAGGATAATGATATGTTTAAAAATATAAGCATCCAGTATGATGTTAACTAGTACATCGTTTCGAAAACGACGTACCAGATATTTACAACACTTAATGATTATAAATAATGTTAAAACGGAGGAATAATAATGGCGATAAGAAATATAAGAACTCTTGGTGATGAGATACTTAGAAAAAAGGCAAAAGAAATAACAGAAATGACACCAAGAATACAGGAACTTATTGATGATATGTTTGAGACAATGTATGATGCGAATGGTGTTGGACTTGCAGCACCACAGGTTGGCATAAGAAAAAGACTGGTTGTTATTGATTGTGGCGATGACCCAATAGTACTCATTAACCCGGTAGTGCTTGAAACAAGCGGTTCACAGACAGGACAGGAAGGCTGTCTTAGTGTTCCAGGTAAATCAGGTATAGTTACAAGACCATCATATGCTAAGGTAAAGGCACTTAATGAAGATATGGAGGAGATTATTGTTGAAGGTGAAGAACTTCTTGCAAGATGTCTGCTCCATGAGATAGATCATCTTGATGGAATAATGTATGTTGATAAGGTTGAGGGAAAGCTGCTTGATACTGAAATGGAGGATGAAGAATAGTGAAGGTTATATTTATGGGGACGCCTGACTTTGCGGTCGGCACACTTAAAGCACTTGTAGAAGCAGGACATGAGGTGGCAGCAGTAGTAACACAGCCAGATAAACCAAAGGGAAGAAGCAAAGAGCTTGTGTTTTCACCTGTTAAGCAGGAGGCTGTAAAGCTTGGGATAGAAGTGCTGCAGCCAGAAAAAGCAAGAAATGAAGAGTTTATAGAAAAGCTAAGAACATATAATGCAGATATATTTGTAGTTGTTGCTTTTGGACAGCTGCTTCCAAAAAGTATAATAGATATGCCACGCTTTGGATGTGTAAATGTACATGCATCATTACTTCCAGAATATAGAGGTGCATCTCCTATACAGTGGGCAGTTATAGATGGATGTGAATATTCAGGTGTCACGACTATGAAGATGGATGAAGGACTTGATACAGGTGATATTCTTCTTGTTAAAAAAGTGAAGCTTGATAAGAAAGAAACAGGTGGAAGCCTTTTTGACAGATTAAGCATAGTTGGTGCAGAGCTGCTTATAGAAACACTGAAAGGACTTGAAGAGGGGAAAATAACGCCAGTAAAACAGGATGATTCAAAAAGTTCATATGTAACGATGTTGAAGAAGTCTATGGGTGAGCTTGATTTTAGTAAGCCAGCACATGATATAGAATGTCTTATAAGAGGACTTAATCCATGGCCAAGTGCGTATACACATTACAATGGTAAAATGTTAAAAATATGGGATGCAGATGTTGTACATAACATATCAGATATAGCTGATTCATCTAAGTTTAATGATATAGAGCAGGAAATACAATGTGATGCCAACATTGCACCTGCAACTGTATGCTATGTAGATAAAAAAAGACTTATAGTTAAATGCGGAGTTGATTATTTAAGTCTCAATGAAGTACAGCTTGAAGGCAAGAAAAGGATGAAAATAGATGCATTTTTACTTGGCTGCAGGGTTGAAGCAGGAACGGTTTTTGGTGCAGATTAGTATAGGATGTTTAATACTACTATGAAAGGGCATATTTTATATGGAAGTTAACTTAAGGGCAGTAGTGCTTGATATACTTACGGAGATAGAGAAAGAAGGAGAATTTTCCCACATAACTATTAATAATGCTCTCTCAAAGTATCAGTATCTGGACAGAGCACAAAGAGCATTTATAAACAGACTTGCATTAGGTACTATTGAATGCAGGATAGAGCTTGACTACATAATTAATCAGTTTTCTAAAACACCTGTTAATAAAATGAAACCAGTAATAAGGCGTATTATGAGAATGGCAGTATACCAGCTTATATACATGGAGAATATACCTGATTCAGCAGCTTGTAATGAGGCGGTAAAGCTTGCAGCTAAAAGAGGTTTTACAGGACTTAAGGGCTTTGTTAACGGAGTACTAAGAAATATATCACGTAACAAAGAAAATATAGTATATCCAGATATGGTACAGGAACCACAAAAATATCTGTCGGTGAAATATTCAATGCCGGAATGGATAATAAATATGTGGATGGAATATATGTCTTATGAAGATGTTAAGAGTATTCTTGCTGGTATGAAAAAAGATAAAAAGACATATATCAGATGTAATACATTAAAGGGTGGCGTTAAACACATAAAGGATGTGTTAGAGAAAGAGGGAGTTACAGTTAATGCTGTCCCTGACATACCATATGCATATGAAATATCAGGATATGATCATCTGACGGCACTTGAAAGCTTTAATGAAGGATTGTATCAGATACAGGATATAAGTTCAATGGCAGCAGGAGAGTATGTTTTGCCCTCAATAGACAGCCTCATAGTAGATGTGTGTGCTGCACCTGGTGGAAAGTCGGTAAATGCAGCACTGAAGGCAGTGGAATCTGCATATGCGAATATAAAAGATATTCCTGATGATGGTGTTGAAGAAAATATCATTAAAAGCATAACAGGAAGAGTTATATCAAGAGATGTATCCGATTATAAAGTATCATTAATAGATGATAATATAGAAAGACTTGGGATATCTAATATAGATGTCCAGGTATATAATGCATTAGATAAGGATGATAGTCTTGTTGGAAAAGCTGATATAGTAATAGCCGACCTTCCTTGTTCAGGACTTGGAATCATGGGACGTAAGCCTGATATAAGATATAATATAAGTCCTGAAAAAATATCTGATATAATCAGGCTTCAAAGAGATATACTAGAGGTTGTAAGCATGTATGTAAAGCCAGGTGGTACACTTGTGTATAGTACATGTACTATTAACCGGTCAGAAAATGAGGAAAATGCAGACTGGATATGCACAAGCCTTGGTTTTACCAGGGATGGAGAGTATGTTCAGATGCTGCCATCACCTGATAAGGATAATGATGGCTTTTTTGTTGCAAGGCTAATAAAAAACAGTTAATGCACACAGAAATGAGGTATATATGGAAAAAATTGATATAAAGTCGCTTAACTATGATGAACTGGCAGATTATATTGTCAGCATTGGTGAAAAAAAGTTCAGGGCGGCACAGTTATATTCATGGATGCATGAAAAGCTTGCCTGTAGTTATGATGAGATGACTAATATATCAGATAAGTTAAAGAAAGTTCTAAAAGAAAATACTTTGTATACATGTCTTGAACCGGTAAGGGTACAGGAGTCCCAAATAGATGGTACAAAGAAATACCTTTTCAGATTATATGATGGCAATCTTATAGAAAGTGTATTTATGAGGTATCATCATGGCAATTCAGTATGTATATCTTCACAGGTAGGATGTAAAATGGGATGCAGATTCTGTGCATCAACACTTAATGGATGTGTAAGAAATCTTGAACCATCAGAGATGCTTGATCAGATATACAGAATACAGAGTCTTACAGGTGAACGTGTAAGTAATATAGTTATTATGGGTTCTGGTGAGCCTATGGACAACTATGATAATGTTGTAAAGTTCCTTGGACTTATAAACAGTGATAAAGGACTTAATATAAGTCAGAGAAATATCACTGTTTCAACATGTGGATTAGTGCCAAGGATAAAACAGTTAGCAGAACTTAAACTGCAGATAACACTGGCTATATCGCTTCATGCACCAAATGATGAACTAAGAAAAACGATGATGCCTATAGCTTATACATATAGTATAGAACAGATTATGGATGCATGCAGATACTATCTTTTACAGACAGCAAGAAGAATATCCTTTGAGTATAGCCTTGTTAAAGGAGTGAATGATTCGCCAGAGTGTGCAAGGCAGCTTATAAAGCTTGTTCATGGTATGAACTGTCATATTAATCTTATTCCGGTTAATCCTATTAAGGAAAGAGATTATGAGCAGTCTGAAAAGAATTCAATACATAATTTTAAAGAAATACTAGAAAAGGCAGGGGTGAATGTCACTATAAGACGTGAAATGGGACGTGATATAGATGGCGCCTGCGGGCAGTTAAGACAGAATCATATAGAAGGAATGTTATAGACATATTTTAAATAATTATAAAAGCGGTTGAAATATATCGCTTTTTTTGGATGTTTATGATAAAATGCTACTGTTCGGGGTCGTGATTTACAGATTGGGTATAAAAGGCTGCTGAACTATATGGGAGATTTTTTCCTGTAATGTTAAAAGTATATAGGCATATACTTATTGAAAAGAGAATGGAGAGAGAGATGAACGCATTTGCAAAGACGGATGTTGGAATTGAAAGAGCCGTCAATCAGGATTATGTCTATACAAAGCTTGATAATATAGGGTGCCTGCCAAACATTTTTGTTGTTGCGGATGGCATGGGTGGTCACAAGGCTGGAGATATGGCATCAAGATATACAGTAGATACACTTATTGAGTTATTAAAGCAATCAGCAGGTATGGATCCGCTTGATGCGGTTGATGATAATATTAAGCTTGTTAACACGCTGCTTTTAAAGAAAGCAGGAGAGTCAGAAGAGTATGAAGGAATGGGAACAACCCTTGTAGTTGCCAGTATTTTTGGAAGCACTTTAAGAGTTGCTAACGTAGGTGACAGCAGACTTTATGTTATAGGAGAAGATATAACACAGATAACAAGGGATCATTCGCTTGTTGAAGAGATGGTACAGCTTGGCCAGATAGACAGAAAAGCAGCAAGAACACATGAGAAAAAGAACTACATAACCAGGGCAATCGGTGGATGTGAGACTGTGGAGGCAGAAATGTTTTCAGTGGATCTTAAAGATAATGATATTATTCTTATGTGCTCAGACGGGCTTACTAATATGCTTGAAGATTCAGAGATATTTCACATTGTCAAAGAAAGCGCTGATATTAAAACAGCAGCTGACAGCCTTGTTAAAAAGGCTAATTATAATGGTGGCAAAGATAATATATCAGTAGTATTGATTGAACCATAAGTTGGAAAGGTAAAGAATCATGTTAAGAGAAGGAATGTTTTTAGCCGACAGATATGAAATAATTGAACAGATAGGTACGGGTGGAATGGCTGATGTTTATAAAGCCAAGTGTCATAAGCTTAACAGATATGTTGCTATTAAGGTTATGAAATCTGAATTCAGCCAGGATAAGACATTTGTCAGCAAGTTCTGGGCAGAGGCACAGTCAGCTGCAGGACTTGTCAATCCTAATGTTGTCAATGTATATGATGTTGGCGTTGAGAATGGAATATATTATATTGTTATGGAACTTGTAGAGGGCATAACTCTTAAGAAATATATAGAGAAGAGAGGCAGGCTTCCATATAAAGAAGCTGTCAGCATAGCAATACAGGTTGCTAATGGTATGGATGCAGCACATAAGCACAATATTGTTCACAGAGATATTAAGCCACAGAATATTATTATCTCAAAAGAGGGCAAAGTAAAGGTTACAGATTTTGGAATAGCTAAGGTTGCATCATCAGCTACTATTAACACATCAGCATCTATGGGTTCAGTGCATTATATTTCACCTGAGCAGGCAAGAGGTGGATATTCAGATGAGAGAAGTGATATATATTCACTTGGTATAACTCTTTTTGAAATGCTCACAGGAACAGTGCCTTTTGATGGTGATTCAGCAGTATCAGTAGCTGTCCAGCATATACAGGATAGTATACCACTGCCTTCACAGCTTGTAGAGGGTGTACCTGTAAGTGTAGATAAGATTGTGCTTAAGTGTACGCAGAAAAAGACAGATAGAAGATATCAGTCAGCAGCAGAACTGATAGTTGACCTTAAAAAGTCACTTGTTATGCCAGATGAAGATTTTGTCAGAATGGGTTCTGCATATGATAGTGTATTAAAGAAGGATGAAGAAGAATATAATCCAGATGATGATGAACTTCTTACAGAAAATGCAGGACATGATTTGGATGATGATAACGAAGATACAGATGATGAACTTCTTGAGAATGATTCAGATAAGGATGAAGATATAGATGATGAGAGAAATGATAAGCTTGAGCTTGTTATGAAATGCATCGGTATCGGTATTGCAGTTATTATACTTATGATAACTATATTTGTAGTTATCAAGCTTGTAGGAAATGGTAAAAATACAGCAAATAATAATAAAACCTCAGTAGAAGCAACAACTGTTAATACAGCTAATAACAATTCGTCAGATATGGTAGAGGTTCCGGCAGTTGTTGGTATGACAAAGGAGGATGCTATCAAAGCACTTAATAAGCTTGGACTTGGATATAAGGCTGTTACACAAAGCTCTGATACGGTTGCAGAGGATTGTGTTATAAGCCAGGGCAATGTAGGCGGTTCAAAGGTAGAAAAGAATTCACAGATAGTACTTACTATAAGTACAGGTAAAGAAAACAAAGAAGTGACAGTGCCTAACGTAAAGGGAAAGTCAGAGCAGGAAGCTAAGGAAGCTATTGAAGCAGCTAATCTTGTGGCTTCTGTAGATTATCAGTATAGTGATTCGGTTGAAGCTGGTAATGTTATAAAATATAGTCCTTCAGGTTCAGTAGCAGAAGGTTCTACAGTAACTATACATGTAAGCCGCGGAAAGAAGGTAACTAATGTATCAGTTCCTAATGTACTTGGAATGTCAGAAAGTCTTGCAAGCCAGACACTTGATTCTGCTAATCTTAAGGTTACAGTCAAGTATGAAACATCATCTAAGGCAGAATATGGAACGGTTACATCACAGACACCTTATTCAGCAGGCGATTCTGTACCATCAGGAACAACTATTACTATATATGTAAGCCATTATCAGCAGACAGCACAGCAGACAACAACGGCTGCTAATAACAAAAACAATAATGGCAATTCAAACAATAGTTCTAATTAATGGAAACGGCATAATATGCAGGGAAAGATAATCAAGGGAATAGCAGGCTTCTACTATGTGCATGTAGAAGCCTGCGGTATATATGAATGTAAAGCAAAAGGAATATTCAGAAACAAAAAGATAAAACCTTTAGTAGGTGATAATGTTTTAATAGACGTTATTGATGAGGATAATAAAAAGGGAAATATAAGTGATATTCTTGAAAGAAAAAACGAACTTATAAGACCAGCTTCGGCTAATATAGATCAGGCTATGGTCATATTTGCCGTAAAATCTCCAGAACCTAACTATAATCTTTTAGACAGATTCATACTTATGATGGATTATCAGGATGTTCCTACTGTTGTTGTATTTAACAAGACAGATCTTGTTGAAGAAAAGGATATAGAAGAGTTAAGAAAAATATATGAAAAATGTGGCTGTAAGGTTATATTTATAAGTGCCTACGATAACACGGGCATAGATATTCTGATGGATACTCTTAAAGATAAGACAACTATACTGGCAGGTCCGTCAGGAGTTGGTAAATCTTCTCTTACTAACATTATTCTTCCAGACAGGAAGGAAGAAGGAGAGATAAGTAAGACAGGAGATGTCAGCAGAATAGGACGAGGGCGTCATACAACGAGGCACTCTGAAATATTTAACGTAACAGGAAGCACATATATATGTGATACTCCTGGGTTTACATCACTTAACCTTCCGGAGCTTGAAAAGGAACAGGTGAGGTTTTATTTCAACGAGTTTGATGAATATGAAGGCACTTGTCGTTTTAATGGCTGTGTGCATATAAACGAGCCGGATTGTGCTGTGAAAATGGCAGTTGAAAAGGGTGTTATAAGCCGCCGCCGATATACAAGCTATGTAGAGCTATATGAAGAGATTAAGAATCAGAAGAAGTATTAGTGAGGAAATATATTATGATGTTATTATCGCCATCGTTACTGGCAGCAGATTTCAAGAATCTTGAAAAGGATATAAAAACTGTGGATAAAGCAGGAGCTGATTATATTCATCTTGATGTTATGGATGGAAGTTTTGTTCCAAGCTTTTCATTCGGAAATCCAGTCATTAAATCAATAAGAGAATGTACAGATAAGGTGTTTGATGTACATCTTATGATTGATGAGCCTATAAGATATATAGAGGAGTTCGTAAAGTGTGGAGCTGATATAATTACAGTTCATGTTGAAGCGTGTCAGGATGTAGCAGCAACGCTTAAAAAGATTAAGGAATATAATGTAAAACCAGCTATTACACTTAATCCAGAAACACCTGTAAAGGCTATAGAGCCTTATCTTTCAATGGTTGATATGGTGCTTGTTATGAGTGTACATCCTGGTTTTGGAGGTCAGAAGTTCATCCCAGAGTCTATACAGAAGGTAAAGGAAGTAAAGAAGCTTCTTATAGATAAAGGGCTTGATAATGTTGATATAGAAATCGATGGCGGTATCAATGCAGAGAATCTTGCATCAGTACTTGAGGCTGGTGTTAATGTTGTTGTTGCCGGTTCAGCGGTTTTTAAGAATGATGCATCAGAGAATGTAAAAAAGTTTAAGGAAATTATGTCGTTATATTAAGCTGGTATCCCAGATGGATGAGTTGTTCTGACAGATGTAATAGCATTTACATATGTTATATAACTTTTCTGTCTGGGATTTGATTAATGTAATGGTGTGATACAGGAAAGGATACTGAAGCTATGTTAGAAGAATTAAAACAAAAAGTGTATGAAGCGAATATGCAGCTTCCAAAGTACGGACTTGTTACTTTTACATGGGGAAATGTAAGTCAGATAGACAGAACTACTGGGTATTTTGCCATAAAACCAAGTGGAGTTGATTATGAACTGTTAACTCCTGATGATATGGTTATTATGGATCTTGAAGGAAACAGGATAGAGGGGAGATATAATCCGTCTTCAGATACCCAGACACATATAGAACTATATAAAGCGTTCGATAAGATAGGTGGAATAGTGCATACACATTCATCGTATGCTACAAGCTGGGCACAGGCAGGCAGAAGCATACCTTGTTATGGAACTACACATGCGGATTATATATATGGTGAGGTTCCATGTCTTAGATGTCTTACTAAGGAGGAAATAGATGAGGCATATGAAAAAAATACTGGAAAGCTTATAGTTGATGAGTTTAAAAGGATGGGGAAAGATGTTTCTGCTGTTCCAGCTGTACTATGCAAGAATCATGGACCTTTTACGTGGGGAAAGGATGCAAAAGAGGCTGTTCATAATGCGGTTGTGCTTGAAGAGTGTGCAAAGATGGCATATAGGACAGAAAGCATAAATCCACAGGTAAAACAAGCACCACAGGAGCTTATGGATAAACATTATTTAAGAAAACACGGAAAAAATGCATATTACGGACAGAAAAATGTCAAGTAAAATTAAATTTTCATGGAAAACAGTGAAATTAAAGGCAGTGAAAATAATCTTTCAGGGGTTTTAAAAATACATTTTTTATGATATAGTAATCAGATGATGTAAAGTCCAAAAATCAAAAAGCCGTTTATGTTTGTAAAAGCTAAGAAGCCATGGAAGTTATTGAAGCTATGGCTATCATGATTGGGCTGCAGTAAATATAGCGGATTGTTTAAATGAAATAAAGAGAAAGGTGAAAGTCCTGAAATATAGGATTTTGAAAGAGGTATATACATTATGAAACTCGGAATCGTAGGTCTACCAAATGTAGGTAAAAGTACATTATTTAATTCACTTACAAAGGCAGGAGCGGAGTCAGCAAACTATCCATTCTGTACAATTGATCCTAATGTCGGTATTGTTACAGTGCCGGATGAGAGACTTGATAAGCTTGCAGCACTTTATAATTCTGCAAAGATAACACCAGCGGTTATAGAGTTTGTTGATATAGCGGGGCTTGTAAAGGGAGCAAGTAAGGGAGAAGGTCTTGGTAACCAGTTCCTTGCTAATATACGAGAAGTAGATGCAATCGTTCACGTAGTAAGATGCTTTGAGAATTCTAACATCGTACATGTAGATGGTTCTATTGATCCTGTACGTGATATTGAAACAATCAATCTTGAACTTATATTCTCAGATATGGAAGTGCTTGAGAGAAGACTGGCAAAGCAGAAGAGAGCTTCTTATAATAACAAGGATATAGCTAAGGAATGTGAACTTATAGAAAGACTTCTTGCATTTCTTGAGGCAGGTAATCTTGCCAAGAACTTCGAATGTGAGGATGAGGATGAAGAAGCATTCATGAAAGAATATAATCTGCTTACAGCTAAGCCAGTTATATTTGCTGCTAATGTGTCAGAAGATGATCTTGCTAATGATGGTGCTGGCAATGAATATGTAGCACAGGTAAGAGAATATGCAAAGAAGGATAACTGTGAAGTATTCGTTATATGTGCACAGATAGAAGAAGAAATATCTGAACTTGATGATGAAGAGAAGAAGATGTTCCTTGATGATCTTGGAATAAGCTCATCAGGACTTGATAAGCTTATAGCAGCAAGTTACAGGATACTTGGACTTATCAGCTACTTAACAGCTGGTGAAACAGAGACAAGAGCATGGACTATAACAAAAGGAACTAAGGCTCCTGGTGCGGCAGGAAAGATTCATAGTGACTTTGAAAGAGGCTTTATCAAGGCAGAAGTTGTTAATTATCAGGATCTTTTAGATTGTGGTACATATGCAAAGGCAAAAGAAAAAGGTCTTGTGCGTATGGAAGGTAAAGAATATGTAGTTAAGGATGGAGATGTAATTCTTTTCCGTTTTAACGTATAAAATAAAATGTGATAAAGGCTTATTAAAGGACCAGACAGCTGTCATAAGACAGATTGTCTGGTCCTTTTGTACTATATTTTTTAAAAAGTCCGCAAGTGGTTGATATTAATCTGTCTGATGTTGATGGAAAATTTTAGAAAATGCCAAAAAACTATATGAAAATGCTTGTGTTTTTTATTAAAAAAGTATAAAATTGACTCTAAAGTGGAGCAAAGTGGTAGTGAGTGGAAGAAAGTGGTAGAAAGGAGGAACGATTGCTATGTTTATGGGCGAATATAGCCATACTATAGATGCCAAGGGCAGAATAATCGTTCCAGTGAAGTTCCGCGAAAGTCTTGGTGATAACTTTGTTGTTACCAAAGGACTTGATAACTGCCTTTTTGTATATACCAAAGAAGACTGGCGGAAGTTTGAAGAGAAGTTAAGGACACTTCCTCTTACGAATAAAGATGCCAGAAAGTTTACAAGATTCTTTCTTGCGGGAGCTGCAGAAATGGAGGTTGACAAGCAGGGAAGAATACTTATTCCATCTGTATTACGTGAGTTTGCAGCACTTGAGAAGGATGTTGTATTCGTAGGTGTTGGAAGCCGTATAGAGATATGGAACAGAGCAGGATGGGATGAAAGTATAAGCGGTTATGATGATGATATGGATGAAGTCGCAGAAAATATGGACAGTCTGGGATTTACTATATAAGAACGAATCAGCTTTTAAACAGAAACACTAAAGACTGATCTTTAAAGTATAAACAGGGAGAGAGTGGTATGGAATTCAAGCACAAGTCAGTATTATTATACGAGACGGTTGATCAACTTAATATCAAGCCTGATGGTATATATGTAGATGGCACGCTTGGAGGTGGAGGCCATTCATATGAGATTGCAAGCAGGCTTTCTGACAAGGGAAGACTTATAGGTATTGATCAGGATGAGGATGCCATAAAGGCAGCTAGTGAAAGATTGAAACCTTTTATGGACAGAGTCACTATTGTAAGGAACAATTATTGCAATATGGATAAAGTGTTAGATGAACTTTCCATTGATAAAGTAGATGGCATAATGTTAGACTTAGGAGTTTCTTCATATCAGCTTGATACAGCTGAGAGGGGATTTACATACAATGTAGATGCCAAGCTTGATATGCGAATGGATCAGAGACAGGAAGTTACAGCAAGAGATATAGTTAATGATTATAGTGAATATGATCTTTACAGAATCATAAGAGACTATGGAGAGGACAGATTTGCAAAAAATATTGCAAAACATATAGTTGCTGCCAGACAAAAAAAGCCTATAGAGACAACATTTGAGCTAAATGAGATAATAAAGGCAGCCATACCTATGAAGGTAAGGGCAACAGGTGGACATCCATCCAAAAGAACATATCAGGCTATAAGAATAGAGTTGAACAGAGAACTTGAGGTTCTTGAGAATTCGATAGATATGATGATAGACAGGCTTAATAAAGAGGGACGCCTGTGTATAATAACTTTTCATTCACTTGAAGACAGAATAGTGAAGGTCAGATACAAGAACAATGAGAATCCTTGTACTTGTCCTCCAAGTTTTCCAACATGTGTTTGTGGCAAAAAGTCTAAAGGAAAAGTTATAACAAGAAAACCTATTATTCCATCTGAAGAGGAATTAGAGGAGAACAGCAGATCAAAAAGCTCTAAGCTAAGAGTGTTTGAAAGAGCATAAGGGGAGGTAAGAGTGAAGATGAGTAATTCAAAGAATCGTGTAAGCGTTTCTGGAGAGATATATGGTAAGGCATATGAATATGGAAGTGCAGCAAGACAGCTTAATATGAATGCACAGCCTCTTAGACGTAACGAAGAATCGGAAGAGTCAAGAGAACAAAGACGTGCAAAACAGAAACAGATCAGACACAACAATAAGATTAATCTTATGTATACAGTTGTTGTTGCAACAGTTGCATCAGTTGTATTTTTTATATGCTATCAGTATCTTAATGTCCAGGCAGCAGCTAAGGTTAATTCAGATAAGATAATAGAGTTAAAAAGTACTTTGAATTCACTTAAAGACAACAATGATGCTCTTGAAGCTGATATCAATGCAAGTATAGATTATGATGCCATATATGATACAGCTGTCAATGATCTTGGAATGATATATCCAGGTAAAGGACAGGTTATTACATATGACTCAAAGGAAAGCGAATATGTAAAACAGTTCAAGGATGTTCCAGAAGCTGGTAAATAACTGATTTACAGTTATATAGTGATGATGAATATAAATATCAGAATATTAAGAGGTACTTATGGCAGATAGTGAACAGTTAAGAAGAAATAAGTACAGAAGAAAAAGAGTGATGTTAAAAAGAGTCCATGTCAGGGGCAAGGTTGCACTTGGCATGGTTGTTGTTATATTGATAGTTCTTGGTGGCCATGTGTTTAAGATAAACTATACACATGGTGATGTGTATGCAAAAGCGGTATTAGACCATCAGACATATACTTCAACTGAGCTTGCATATAAAAGAGGACAGATACTTACAAGCGATGGTACTGTGCTTGCGTATAGCGAAAAGGTTTATAATCTTATATTAGATGTTAAACAGCTGCTTTCAGATGAAGAATATAAAGAACCGACACTTAGTGCACTTACAAGATGCTTTTCGCTTGACAGAAGTGAGCTTGAAGCTATAGTTGCAGCCAATCCTAACAGCCGTTATCAGAAACTTTTAAGAAATCTTACCATGGATGAGATAGAAGAGTTTAAGAATCTTACGAATGATAAGACAGAAGGAAAAAACATTAAGGGTGTATGGTTTGAGGACAGCTATTTAAGAAAATATCCATTAGGCACATTTGCAAGTGATACGATAGGCTTTGCAAGTGCCAGCAATGGTGGTGAACTTGGAATAGAAAGCCAGTATGATGATGAATTGACAGGAACTAATGGAACAACATACAGCTATGTTGATGATGGACTAGAGGTTACAGAAACACAGAAGGCTGCTGTAGATGGAAATAACATCGTAACAACGATAGATTATAATGTTCAGTCTATTATAGAAAAATGTATTAAAGAATATAACGCAGAAAAACCATCAAAGAATACAGCAGTAGTAGTTGCAGATCCATCTAACGGGGATATTCTTGGAATGGCAAGTTATCCAACTTTTGACCTTAACAGTCCAAGAGACTTAAGTGGTGTGTATACTCAGGAACAGATAGATAAGATGTCGGATGATGATTATAAGAATGCATTATATTCATTATGGACGAACTATTGTGTATCGGAAAGTTACGAACCAGGTTCAACCTTTAAGCCGGTTACAGTGGCATCGGCTTTAGAAGAAGGCGTTGTAAAGGATGGAGATACTTATACATGTAATGGATATGAAATGATAGGACCTGACAGGCTTAAGTGTCATGTGTATTCATCAGGTGGACATGGAACGATTACAGTAGAGCAGGCTGTTATGAATTCATGTAATCCATATATGATCCATCTTGCCTTAGAACTTGGCAACGAAAAGTTTGCAGCATATCAGTCACTTTTTGGCTTCGGTAAAACAACAGGTATAGATCTTCCTGGTGAAACAATGGGTATTGTATATGGAAATAAGATGACAACTATAGATGCTGCATGTAACTCATTTGGGCAGACTATTAATGTTAATATGATGCAGATGATGTCAGCCTACTGTTCTATTATAAATGGTGGAATGTTATATCAGCCACATATAGTTAAAAGAATAGAATCAGCTAACGGCGAGGTTGTAAAAGAAAACAAAGCTACGCTTGTGAGACAGACAGTTACTATGTCAACATCAAAGCTGTTAAGAAGATATCTTAAGAGCACAGTTGAAACAGGAACAGCTAAGAAGGTAGCTGTTACGGGGTATTCAGTGGCTGGAAAGACAGGAACAGCGCAGAAATCACCAAGAAGTGAGAATAAGTGGCTTATATCATTTATAGGACATGCGCCAGCTGATAATCCAAAGTTTGCTATATATGTAATAATTGATGAACCAGATGGAACGACAGGAACATCCGGAAGCTCAGCAGATGTTCTTACACTTTCACATGATATATTAGAAAAGCTTCTTCCTTATATGAGTGTTTACAAGGATTCATTAGAACCAGAAACAGATACAGGCACTGCGGAAGATGAATATACAGTGGATGGTGTACCAGAGGGTTCTATACAGAACACAGCAACTGAAAACTTACAGAACATGCCATCAGTTAACTAGTAATAATAAGTATAAGAATAACCCTGAGTGAACTTACATATGAATAAAGTAAGTTTACACAGGGTTATTGTATTATATGAAATCAAGAATAGAGTTAAATGAAGATGAAAGATATTCTTTGTATGTAAGAACGAGGCACAGAAAAAAGCTGCTGACCATAATAATAAGTCTAATTATAATTATGTCACTTCTTACAGTCCGTATAGGATGTATTATGACGGTTGAGGCTGGCTATTATAGCAGAAAGGCAACAGAATTGCACGAAAGAGAGCGTGCGATAAAGGCAATGAGAGGCCGTATACTTGATGCTAATGGAACAGTGCTTGCAGATAACAGGACAGTGTGTACTGTGTCAGTTATACATAACCAGATAAAAGAACCACAAAAGGTTATTGAGATGTTGTGCAGTGAGCTGTCAGAAGAAGAGGAGATGATAACTAAAAAGGTAAATAAAATATCATCAATAGAGATTATCAGGACAAATGTTGATAAAGAAACAGGCGACAGGATAAGGGAGTATGATTATGCAGGGGTGAAGGTTGATGAGGATTATAAAAGATATTATCCATATGACACTCTGGCATCTAAGGTTATAGGGTTTACAGGAAGAGATAATCAAGGGATTGTTGGTCTTGAAGCAAAGTATGATGCCTGCCTGTCAGGAGATGGTGGAAAGATACTGACACTTACAGATGCGTGGGGAAGTGAGCTTGAAGGTAAAAAAGAAGGAAGGCTTGAACCCAAGGCAGGGTGTGACCTGTATACAAGCATAGATATAAATATCCAGATGTATGCACAGCAGCTTGCAGAAAAGACACTTGTTAAAAAGGGGGCAAAAAGGGTATCAATAATAGTCATGAATCCACGTAATGGTGAGTTATATGCAATGGTAAATGCTCCGGAGTATAACCTTAATGATCCATATACATTGAATTATGATGATGAAGACACAACTGGAAATAAGATGGATAAACTAAATAATATGTGGAGAAATTTCTGTATAAATGATACATATGAACCTGGCTCGGTTTTTAAGATGGTAACAGCAACAGCTGCACTTGAACTTGGTGTTGTGAGCCTGTCAGATATGTATACATGTGGTGGTTCAACAACAGTTGCTGATAGAAGAATAAGATGTCATAAAACAACAGGACATGGAACGCAGACCTTTACCCAGACAGTAATGAATTCGTGTAATCCGGCATTCATAGAATGGGGGAGGCGTGTCGGTGTAGATAATTTCTATACATATATTGATAAGCTTGGATTAACCTCAAAGACAGGAATTGATATAGCAGGTGAAGCAGGTACTATCATACATAAGAAGGAAAACGTAGGAGAGGTGGAGCTGGCAACCATGTCGTTTGGACAGTCGTTTCAGATAACTCCAATGCAGATGCTAAGGGCAGCTGCAGCAATTGTAAATGGTGGTAATCTGGTAACACCGCATTTTGCCATCAGGACATGTGCTGCTGATAAAACAACATACAGCGAGTTTTCATATTCGACTACACAGGAAGCTGTAAGTAAGGAAACAAGTGATACGATGAAGGATATATTAAGACAGGTTGTTGAAGAAGGCGGTGGAAAAAATGCATATATAGAAGGTTTTTCAATAGGAGGAAAAACAGCTACTTCACAGAAACTTCCAAGAGGTTCAGGAAAATATATAGCCTCTTTTATAGGGTTTTCAGATGTGACGGATCCTTCTGTTATAGCCATGTGTCTTATAGATGAGCCACAGGGCGTATACTATGGAGGAACAATAGCAGCTCCTGTCATAAGAGAGCTATATGACAATATATTGCCGTATATGAATTAAATGAATACTTTACATATGTAAATGCTTAGAGTAAAATAAAATAAGCTTTTTAATGAATAGTTAGTCTGTATTATGTGCAGACAGATAGGATGAGTGATTATGGATTTAAAAGACAAAAAAGTAATGGTTGTAGGTACTGGAATAAGTGGAACAGGTGCCATAGATCTCCTTAATAAAGTAGGAGCAGACTGTATAATATATGATGGCAATGAAAAGCTTTCAACAGAAGATGTAGTAAAAAAGCTTGGTGGTAATAAAGCACAGATTATTATAGGACAGCTTCCAGAAGGTATAACTGATAAGGTAGAACTTCTTGTTATAAGTCCAGGTGTTCCTATAGACAGTCCGATAGTCGAACTGTTTGAAAAGGCTGGTGTTCCTATATGGGGAGAGATAGAACTTGCATATAATTATGACAAAGGAAAAATAGCAGCCATAACAGGTACTAACGGAAAAACAACAACAACAGCTCTTGTTGGACAGATAATAAAGGCATACAATGAAAAGACATTTGTAGTAGGAAATATAGGTAATTCATATACAGGTGAGGTTCTTAAGACAACAGAGGATTCATATACAGTAGCTGAGATAAGCAGCTTCCAGCTTGAAACTGTACATGAATTCCATCCGGTTGTAAGTGCTATCTTAAATATAACACCAGATCATCTTAACAGACATCACACTATGGAATGTTATGCACATACAAAGGAAAGAATAGCAAAGAACCAGAATAAGAGTGATGTATGTGTTCTTAATATGGAAGATGAAGAATTATACAGATTCGGTAAGGAATGCAGCGCATCAGTTGTATGGTTTTCAAGCAGGAGAAAACCATGCAAAGGTGCTTATCTTGATGGGAATAACATAAGATATACAGATGGTGTAACTGATAAGATAATGCTAAATGTCCATGATATGAATCTCCTTGGAACACATAATTATGAAAATGTGTGTGCAGCTATAGCCATGACAAAGGCTGTGGGGATTCCGGATGATATTATAATAGAACAGATAAAGAACTTTAAGGCTGTAGAACACAGAATAGAATATGTTGCTACCAAAAATGGTGTATGGTATTACAACGATTCAAAGGGAACTAATCCGGAAGCTTCTGTTAAGGCTATAGAGGCTATGGTAAGACCTACGATTCTGATTGGCGGAGGCTACGATAAAGGTTCTGAGTTTGATATGTATGTAAAAGCCTTTGGTGATAAAGTCAAAATGCTTGTGTTACTTGGACAGACAGCACATAAGATAGCAGAAACATGTGATAAATACGGCTTTAGCAACTATGTGTTTGCAGATTCACTAAAAGAGGTTGTTTCAATATGTGCAAAGAATGCCAAGGATGGTGATGCTGTACTGTTATCACCTGCATGTGCAAGCTGGGGCATGTTTGATAATTATGAGCAGCGTGGAGATATGTTCAAGGAATATGTTAACAGTCTTTAATAAAAGAATATGATGATATAAAAGAGGAAAAATATGGCAAGGAAGAAGAAAAAAAGAAAGAATGGATTCTATTTTGATTACAGTCTTTTATTTGTTCTTATATTCATAGTTGGCTTCGGACTTACTATGGTATATAGTACGAGTTCTTATACTGCCCAGATTAATTATGGTGACCCGGAGTATTATTTTAAGAAGCAGCTTTTTTTTGATGTCGGCGGCTTTGTAATCATGCTTTTTATAGCCAGGTTTTTAGACTATCATGTGCTTAAAAGGTTTGCACCTTATTTATTTATTATGGCTCTGATTTCGGTAGTGGCTGTTATATTTTTTGGAACCGAGAGTCATGGTGCAAAAAGATGGATATATATTGGCCCTATAAGTATACAGCCAGCAGAGATTGTTAAGATAGCCGTTATAATTATGACTGCAGCAAGAATGTGTGCAGCAGGAACTAAAATAAAGACATTATCAAAGAATGCAAAGATATTTCTTGGATGTGCCCTGTTACCCGCAGGAATGATCCTTGTTATAACGTCTAATCTGAGTAGTGCCATTATTATATGTGGAATAGTATTTATAATGTCATTTGTAGTATATCCAAACTATAGATTACATGGTTCTTTGACCGCACTTATAGCCATAGGATATGTTGGTATACGTGAGTGGTTAAAGAAAGCAGTGGAAGCTGGTACGCAGATGAAAGGAAGCTTCCGTCTTACAAGATTGTTTGTATGGATTAATCCAGAGAAGTACATAGATGATAAAGGTTATCAGACTATGCAGGGGTTATATGCTATAGGTTCTGGCGGACTTTTTGGAAAAGGACTTGGAAAGAGTATGCAGAAGCTTGGCTTCATACCTGAATCACAGAATGATATGATTTTTTCAATCATTTGTGAAGAATTAGGCTTATTTGGTGCGATATGCGTTATACTTTTATTTATAATAATGTTGTGGAGAATAATATATATTTCACAGAATTCGCCAGATCTTTTTGGCTCGCTTCTGGCAGTTGGTGTGTTTGCGCATATAGCTATACAGGTGATTATAAACATAGCAGTTGTAACAAATGTATTTCCTAATACAGGTGTTACATTGCCATTTATAAGCTATGGAGGCTCGGCGACCATATTGCTGCTTGCAGAACTTGGAATAGTGTTTAATATAAGCAGCCAGATTAACCTGGAAAGATAGAAGCATAAACAGGCTGGAATGGAAATTAATATGGCAAGAGAAAGAAAAAAAGGAAAAGGTTTTTTGATAGCTTTTATTGTAATGTTTATTCTTGTTGCAGTGGGGATTGCGGTATATATAGGCTTTCAGGCAGAAAGTATAACATATGCTGGCAATTCCCATTATTCTGATGAGGAGATGACCGAAAAAATATTTGGAAAAGACAAGCCTAATGTATTACTTTATAAGCTGTTTGGTAATAAAAAAAAGACAATACCATTTATACAGAAGTATGATGTGGAAATACAATGGCCAAAGAAAATGTATATAACAGTATATGAAAAGCCAGTTATTGGTTATATAAGATATATGGGATGTAATATGTTCTTTGATAAGGATGGCATAGTTGTTGAAAGCTCCACAGAAAGTTATGATAAGGTCCCTGAAATAATAGGGCTTAAGTTTAATTCGATAGTTTTAGGTTCAAAGCTTGATGTTGGTGATGATGATATATTCAGGCAGATACTTGACCTTACACAAAGCTTTGATAAATATGATCTGGATGTATCAAAGGTATATTTTGATTCATCTGATAATTTAATACTGTATATTGAAGAGGTTAAGGTGTATCTTGGAAATAGTGATGATTATACGGACAAGCTTTTTGAACTGAAGCAGATGGAAACTAAATTCTCAGGCTTAAAGGGAACACTTTATATGCAGGATTATACGAAAGACAGCAATGCAATAATATTTAAAAAAGATGAGAAATGATTCCTGAAATTCTGGTATTGTCATCATACTATTATGGAATGAACAAAGATTATGAAAATGTGAATAAAATTGTGAATAAAAATATAAAAATTAGTTGATATTTGTTGTGAAAAATTATATGATTATAAATATGTATAAGTATAGAAGGAGGCAATAACCTTGTTAGAGATAATAGAAAACGAATCAAATTTATCAGCAAAGATTATTGTTATTGGTGTCGGTGGTGCCGGTAATAATGCTGTTAATAGAATGATAGATGAAAGCATATCTGGTGTTGAATTCATAGGAATCAATACAGATAGCCAGGCACTTCAGTTATGTAAAGCACCTACAGCTATCCAGATAGGTGAAAAACTTACTAAAGGATTAGGTGCAGGAGCACAGCCGGAGATTGGTGAGAAAGCAGCAGAAGAGAATGTTGAAGAGCTTACACAGGCTATTAAAGGTGCTGATATGGTATTCGTTACATGTGGTATGGGAGGCGGAACAGGAACAGGTGCTGCACCTGTTGTTGCCAAGATTGCAAAGCAGATGGGAATACTTACAGTTGGTGTTGTTACTAAGCCTTTCAGATTCGAGGCAAGAACACGTATGACTAATGCAGAAGCTGGTATAGAAAAGCTTAAGGAAAGTGTTGATACTCTTATTGTCATTCCAAACGATAAGCTTCTTGAGATTGTTGACAGAAGAACAACTATGCCTGAGGCATTAAAGAAGGCTGATGAAGTGTTACAGCAGGCTGTTCAGGGTATCACAGATCTTATTAATGTTCCTGGACTTATTAATCTTGATTTTGCTGATGTTAAGACTGTTATGGTAGACAAGGGTGTTGCTCATATAGGTATAGGTTCAGCTACAGGTGATGATAAGGCCATTGAAGCGGTTAAGCAGGCAGTTGCCAGTCCTCTTCTTGAAACAACTATTGAAGGTGCATCACATGTTATTATTAATATATCAGGTGATATTGGCCTTGTTGAGGCTAATGATGCAGCCAGTTATATACAGGAGCTTGCTGGTGACAATGCTAATATTATCTTTGGTGCTGTATATGATGAAAGTGCTACAGACAGCTGTACAATCACAGTTATTGCTACAGGTATAGAGGGTGTTAACGTTAATAATGCTATGGCTAAGTTTTCGCCAAAAGCACAGGCACAGGTTCAGACACCAAAGCCAGCTGTAAAGCCAGCATATTCTTACCAGCAGCCACAGTCTGCAGCAGGTATGGGTATGAGTTCTACAACAGCTCCACTTCCAGGTCTTAAGCAGCCAACACCTGTTACAAGCAATGTGAAGTCTAATGGAATTACAATTCCTACATTTCTTCAGAAGAACAGAAAGTAATACATAAACAGACGCAGTAGTCTTATAATAACTTATATATGGCAGGATAGTGTATGATTGATTTATATACTATCCTGTTTTTTTATGTTTATACTTATGACGACACAATGAAAAGCAGCAGACTTTTATCTTAAATTTTGTATATGGCTCCTTACTGCGACAAATTTTGCACATAACTTTATGTATACTCTTCTTGTTCGCTGATACAGGATGTTATACATAATCTTGTATATATCGCGTAAAGGAGGTGGGAATGGATTGTAATATATATAGATATATTGTTTGGGATTAATTATTGTATGGATCTGGTTATACTGCTTATTGTTAACAGAATTATGCGTTATCATGCATCTGCTATCCGGCTGCTGCTTTCTTCCACTTTAGGAGCAGTATGGTCAGTTGCTGCAGTGATGATTCCTGACAGATATAGGCTATTCGTTAATTTATGCACATATTTTATTGTTACAGCTCTTATGCTTGCTGTGATAAATAGTCCATTAAATATCATAAAAGCACAACAAAGTAACAATGACAGGTATGCTTTAACAAATTATTTAAAAGAACTGTTTAAGGGTATGATTATTATGCTGTCTGTAGCATGTTTTTCAGGCGGGATTATGCATATGATTGTATATTATACATATGCCGGCTGGATAATAAGAAGTATATTAGTTACTTACAATCAGCTTATATATCTTATACTGATATCCGTAGTTGTTATAATAGTGATTGCCAGAGTGTATAGAACCTATAAAAAAAACAGTGACATATACAAGGTTACTGTTATAGTTGACAATCATAAGATTATGCTTCACGGAATAGTAGATACCGGGAATCAGCTTACAGATAAGTATACAGGTAAGCCGGTAAATGTGATGGATAAATCATATTTTGAAAATGTTCTTTATCAGATAAATGATTACGGGAGATTAAAGTATCATTTTATACCATACAGAACAATAGGTAATAATGAGGGGATCATAGAAGTTATTACATCAGATTATATGTACATATCAGGAAAAGATGAAACGAAGGCTTATAAAGGTGCACTGATAGGACTTTCGGATAGGAAAGTATCACAAAACGGGGAATATCAGGCACTTATAAATGGACGTATGATTTAGCGTTAATGCAAAGCTATAAGAGAGGATGAGTTTTTGCATTACAGGATGGAAATATGTCAGCGGTGCATTCGTATTTCTATAAAAGTAACAGCACCGTAGAAAAGAGGAGAGAAATGGTGATTAAAGTGGCAGTTGCGGATCGTTTCCGGTTTAAGATGGTACCATCTATAAAAAATCTATATATGCTAGGCTCAAAAGAGGTTCATTATATAGGAGGGGCAGAGGTGTTACCAGCACCGCTTGATACAGATGAGGAGAAAAATGTATTGGCGATGTTAAAAACCGAGGATGACGATTATGCCAAGAAAATGCTGATAGAACATAACCTTCGTCTTGTTGTATATATAGCAAAAAAATTCGATAATACAGGTGTGGGAGTAGAGGATCTGATATCTATCGGAACAATAGGACTTATAAAGGCTATTAATTCATATGACCGTGATAAAAATATAAAGCTTGCTACATATGCATCAAGATGTATAGAGAATGAGATTCTTATGCATCTTAGAAGAAACAGTAAAATCAGGGCAGAAGTATCTATAGATGAGCCTTTAAATGTAGACTGGGATGGAAATGAGCTTTTATTGTCAGACATTCTTGGCACAGATGATGATGTGTGTTATAAGGATCTTGAAAATGAGGTGGAAATGAAAGCGCTTAAAAGTGCACTTGGCAATCTGTCAGAGAGGGAGAGAATTATAGTCGATTTAAGATATGGGCTTAGCGACAAAGATGGAGAAGAAAGAACACAAAAGGAAGTAGCAGATATGCTTGGTATATCACAGTCGTATATATCAAGACTTGAAAAAAAGATAATAAAAAGATTGAAGAGGGATATGGTGAGGGCGTGCTGAAGAATTAACATCAAATAATATAAAATAATATAACTTTTTGCTTGACATTCCAGGCTGTGTCTATGAAAATATAAAGGTATGATTAGTATAAGGGAAAATTTGCCCAGTATAGGAGAACTATCAACATTATATAAAGATATGGAAAAAAGGTAATATGAAAAATAAAGGTACAGGAATACAGTGGCATAGAATATTTGGAATAGCGGCTTTAATGTCTGTTATAGTTTTTGCAGTTATGTTATATATGGACTTTGGAACTTCAATAAAATCAATGGTTGGTATTGGAAGTGATAAAACAAATGATTCTATATCAGAAGAACCAAGTGACAATACCGAATCCGGTAATGATACAAGTGGTAAAAAGACAGATATATCAGATAAAGCAATCGTATGTATAGATGCATCTCATGGAGGTTCTGATACAGGACAGTATGATGGAAAGAATTATGAGAAAACACAGGTGTTAGAGCTGGCTGGACTTGTTGAAAAAAATCTTGCTGATTATGGAGTTAAGGTTATTATGACAAGGACAACAGATGAGAATGTAGATTATACATCACGTATTAAAAAAATCAATACAGGAAAAGCTGTAGCAACAGTATCACTGCACAGGGATGTTGCTAAGAAGGATGGAACAGGCAGAGGTGTCAGTGCGTGGATATATACATCATCTCCAACTGATTCAAAGAGCCTTGCTTCAGATATTATGAATGTGTTTAAAGAATCTGGTGAAACGGTAGGTGGGGTGAATACGGGTACTCCAAATGATTCATCAAAGAATTACTATATTAATCAGCACAGTTCATCAGCAAGCTGTATAATTGAACTTGGAAATATGTATAACAGTGATGACAACAAGCTTGTAACAACTAATAAAGAGAAAACAGCTAAAGCAATATCAGATGGAATAATAAAATACTTAGAACAGGCAGGTTATATTAATGGCTAAAATTAATCAGAAAAACATAAGAAACTTTTGCATAATAGCACATATTGATCATGGTAAGTCAACTCTTGCTGACAGAATCATAGAAAAGACTGGACTTCTTACAAGCAGGGAAATGCAGGAGCAGGTTCTTGATAATATGGATATAGAAAGAGAAAGAGGCATAACTATAAAGTCCCAGACAGTAAGAACTGTATATAAGGCTCTAGATGGAGAAGAATATATATTTAATCTTATAGATACTCCAGGACACGTTGACTTTAACTATGAGGTGTCAAGAGCACTTGCAGCCTGTGATGGTGCTGTGCTTGTAGTAGACGCAGCACAGGGAATAGAAGCACAGACACTGGCCAATGTATATCTTGCACTGGATCATGATCTTGAAGTATTTCCAGTTATCAACAAGATAGATCTTCCAAGTGCTGAACCGGACAGGGTTAAAGATGAAATAGAAGATATTATAGGTATAGAAGCCCAGGATGCTCCTCTTATATCAGCTAAAAATGGTATTAATATAGAAGAAGTATTGGAACAGATAGTAACAAAAATACCAGCACCAGAAGGTAATCCTTCAAATCCGCTCTCAGCACTTATATTTGATTCCCTATATGATGCATATAAAGGTGTTATTATATTTGTAAGAATAGTCGAAGGTACTGTTAAAAAGGGTACAAAGATAAGGATGATGGCGACAGGTGCTGTGGAAGAGGTTGTAGAAGTTGGATATTTTGGAGCAGGACAGTTCATACCTTGTGATGAACTATCTGCTGGTATGGTTGGATATATTACAGCAAGTATTAAGAATGTCCAGGATACAAGAGTTGGTGATACAGTAACTGATAATGACAGACCGGTAGCAGAGCCGCTTCCAGGCTATAAAAAGGTTAATCCTATGGTTTATTGTGGATTATATCCTGCAGATGGTGCAAAGTATCAGGATTTAAGGGAGGCACTTGAAAAGCTTCAGCTTAATGATGCATCACTACAGTTTGAACCAGAAACATCTATAGCTCTTGGATTCGGTTTCAGATGTGGCTTTTTAGGACTTCTACACCTTGAGATTATACAGGAAAGACTTGAAAGGGAATATAATCTTGACCTTGTTACAACAGCTCCTGGTGTTATATATAAGGTCCATAAAACAAATGGAGATGTCATAGATCTTACGAACCCATCTAACATGCCGGATCCATCTGAGATTGATTATATGGAAGAGCCAATGGTAAGTGCAGAGATTATGGTAACAACAGAATTTGTCGGACCTATTATGAAGCTTTGTCAGGAACGCCGTGGTGTATACAATGGTATGGAATATATAGAACAGACAAGAGCACTTCTTAAGTATGATCTTCCTCTTAACGAAATAATATATGATTTCTTTGATGCATTGAAATCACGTTCAAGAGGCTATGCATCATTTGATTATGAGATGAAGGGATACGAGAGGTCTAATCTTGTTAAGCTTGATATTCTTATCAACAAGGAAGAGGTGGATGCACTTTCGTTTATTGTATTCGCAGGCAGTGCAGAAGAAAGAGGACGAAAAATGTGCGAAAAGCTCAAGCAGGAGATACCAAGACAGCAGTTTGAAATACCTATCCAGGCAGCTATTGGAAGCAGGGTAATAGCAAGAGAAACTGTTAAGGCACTTCGTAAGGATGTACTTGCTAAGTGTTATGGTGGAGATATTTCGCGTAAAAAGAAGCTTCTTGAAAAGCAGAAGGAAGGAAAGAAGAGAATGCGTCAGATTGGTAATGTAGAAATACCACAGAAGGCATTCATGAGTGTGTTGAAGCTGGATGAAGAATAAAAACGAACTGGGGATATATATACATATCCCCTTTTGTGTACATAAATGCATATATTGTGACTTTCTTTCATCACCTGCTGATGAAAAGACAAGAAAAAGATATGTTAAAGCACTTATAAGAGAAATAAATCTGGCAGCAGAAGGTAAGACAAATAGCTGTATTAATAAGTGCAATAATGAAAGTAATAACCATGGTAAGGATATAGTTACATCTATATTCATAGGAGGAGGAACGCCATCAGCAATAGATGCTTCTGATATAAAAGATATTATTGAGGCAGTAAGACATAATTATAACGTCAGTGATGAGGCAGAGATAACAATAGAATGTAATCCTGGTACTATGGATGAAAAAAAGGCAGCTATATATCGTCAGGCTGGCATAAACAGAATAAGCTTCGGATTGCAGAGTACCAATAATAATGAATTAAGGATGCTTGGAAGGATCCATACCTATGAACAATTTCTGGAAAGCTTAAGGATAGCAGAAGAGGCCGGTTTTGATAATATCAATATAGATATTATGTCAGCACTTCCAGGTCAGACTATTGAAAGCTTTAAGTCTGTGCTTAACACAGCGATATCACTAGAGATGCAGCATATATCTGTATATAGCCTTATAGTAGAGGATGGTACAGCACTTTCAGAAAATATTGATAAATATCCACAGATCCCATCAGATGAGGAAGACAGGGATATGTATCATATGACAAAGGAAGTACTTGCAGCAGCTGGATATGAACAATATGAAATATCCAATTATGCGAAGAAAGGATATGAGTGCAGACATAATATAAAGTACTGGGAGAGGTGTAACTATATTGGTTTTGGAATCGGAGCAGCTTCTTTATATGACAATATAAGATATACTAATATTTCTGATATAAACAGATACATGGATATATTACTAAATAACGAAAACAATAAAGATTATTGCTGTTATGAAAAAAATACCAGACAATCAGATGATGTGTGGCTGTTAAGGATGGATGTGGAAGAACTGTCAAAGGAAGATGAGATGTCAGAATATATGTTTCTTGGCTTAAGAAAGACTAAAGGCATAGATGTTAATGATTTTAAAGAGAAGTTTGGCTGTGATATATATGATGTATATGACAAACAGATAAAAGATAACATAGCTGCCGGACTGCTTGTAAAGAATGGTGATTACCTATATCTATCCCAGAGAGGAATAGATATAAGCAATACAGTCATGTCTGATTTTATACAGGTTTGAACTGCATAATAAAATGTCGTGGAGTCAGTCCGGTAAATGACTTGAATTCCCGCTGGAAGTGAGCCTGGTCCGAATATCCCAACCCGGATATATATCCGCTGTTATTCTGCCTGCAGTCTGATAACATATTGTATAACACATTCTGGAAACGTATAATTTTACAGTAATCTTTAGGTGACATGCCTAGTACTTCGTTAAACATTCTTTGAATATGTCTTTCAGAATAACCAAGGCTTGTGGCAAGCTCAGATATGAGTATATTGCCATAAGCTTTTTTTATGATATCAGTGAGCTTTATCATATTATCAGGAATATAGCAGCATTGCTTGGCATTTTCAAGAAATGCCTTAAACATATGTATGTGTTTTTCAAAGCTGCAGCTTGTTTTAAAATCTTCTATAAGCTTGTATTCATATGAGCCTTCTGAAGGAGAATATTCGTATACTTCCCCTGTCATGCCTGAAGGGTAAGTGTCTGCATTGACCCCTTTTGCATAGTAGGAATATATATCATCAAAGCATACGCCAAAATAATGCTCATAGTTACCAAAATCATAAGTACGTTTTTTAACTACAGGTCCAATACAGTAGAATGATGACCTGTTATCTGTATGGTTATAGCCTATAATCCATTCTGTATGGGTAGATGGAACAAGAACAGAGTACATTGAATTTATAATGTTTGCTGAAGTATTACTTGCTGATTCATATATATACATATTTTCATGGACTTTAGTTGTACCATATTTGTTTATTTTAGTTAATGATTTAGTCTGGATACCAATGTCCGGGTTAAATAACATTGGCTGGTATATGTGATTGTTCATATGTAAACTCCTTTTGCTGCTTATGTTAAAAATAGAATTTATAAAATAATAATAAAGCAAATATTAAAAAAGTCAATAAATATGTCGGATTTTTTCAATAAATATTAAAAAAGATATGTATAATAAACAACATAATTGAAAAACAAATAACACAAAGGCGTGTGATTACTTTATTAAATAAAGTGGTTGCACGTCTTTTTTTATTTTATTACGTCGCGGGTAATTCATGTGTTATTCTGTATTTCAGTTGTCTTATGAAAACTGATCAACTTCATTAGACTTCCAAGAAAAGAATTAGGGAGGAAAAGGTTATGGCAGTAGAACAGATAACTAACTTGATAAGTGAGCAGACATTTGGAATCTGGTTCCTTATCGGTGCTGCACTGGTATTCTGGATGCAGGCAGGATTTGCAATGGTAGAAACAGGCTTCACAAGAGCTAAGAACGCAGGTAATATTATTATGAAGAATCTTATGGATTTCTGTATAGGTACAGTAGTATTCATAGTGATAGGTTTTAGTTTATTACTTGGTGAAGATTTAGCAGGTTTTATTGGAAAACCTGGATTTGATATATTTACGGCTTATGAGAGTTTTGATTTCTCAAGCTTTGTATTTAACTTAGTATTCTGTGCAACAACAGCAACAATAGTATCAGGAGCTATGGCAGAAAGAACAAAGTTCCTTTCATATTGTGTATATTCTGGAGTTATATCAGCACTTGTATATCCAATCGAAGCACACTGGGTATGGGGCGGCGGCTGGTTAGCACAGTTAGGCTTCCATGATTTTGCTGGTTCATGCTGTATACATATGGTAGGTGGTATTTCAGCTATTATAGGCGCAAAGATACTTGGACCACGTATTGGTAAGTTTGTCAAGGATGAAAAAGGAAATGTAGTCAAGGTAAATGCGTTTCCCGGACACAGCATACCGCTTGGAGCGCTCGGTGTATTCATATTATGGTTCGGCTGGTATGGCTTCAACGGCGCTGCTTGCACTACAATCGAAGATCTTGGATCAGTATTTCTCACAACAACAATAGCACCAGCGGTAGCAACAGTAACATGTATGATATTTACATGGATTAAGTATAAAAAGCCAGATGTTTCAATGTGTCTTAATGCATCACTTGCAGGTCTTGTTGCTATAACAGCTTCTTGTGATGTAACTGATGCAAAGGGTGCTTTCGTTATTGGTATTGTAGCAGGACTTCTTGTAGTATTTGGTGTATGGCTTCTTGATTATAAGCTGCATATAGATGATCCTGTTGGTGCAGTTGCTGTTCATATGATGAATGGTATCTGGGGAACAATCGCAGTTGGTCTTTTTGCAACAAGCAAGGCACCTGGATATGCAATAGCTATGGAAAATGGTGCTATCAAAGCAGAAGGCTTATTCTTTGGTGGTGGCTTCACACAGTTAGGACTTCAGTTATTAGGCTTTGTAACAGTAGCAGCATGGGCAGTAGTATGTATGACAATTGTATTCCTTGCTATTAAGGCAACTATTGGACTTAGAGCTTCTAAGGAAGAAGAAATCAAGGGACTTGATATATGTGAGCATGGTCTTACAAGTGCATATGCAGGTTTTGAATTCGGTGCAGCAGGAATGCCGGATATAGATATAACATATGATGATGTTGTATCAGTTGGTTCAGAATCCGTTGAAAATGCGGTTCCAGCTATGGTTAAGACATCTGAAATACCTGATGATAAGAAGATTACTAAGGTTGAAATCCTTATGAAGCAGGAAAGATTCGAAGCTTTAAAGAAGGCTATGAACGATATCGGTGTAACTGGTATGACAGTAACACAGGTGCTTGGCTGTGGAGCACAGAAGGGTGCACATGAATACTACAGAGGTGTTCAGATGGAGATGCAGTTACTTCCTAAGGTCCAGGTAGAGATGGTTATCTCAAAGGTGCCAGTTATGGATGTTATCAATGCAGCAAGAAAGGTACTTTACACTGGTCATATCGGAGATGGTAAGATATTCGTATATGATGTTGAAAATGTAGTAAAGGTTCGTACTGGAGAGGTTGGATATGATGCTCTTCAGGGTGAAGATGATTAAGAGTCTTGTTGTTTAATTGAATTTCAGTTGATGACGAACGGACGACAAATATAAGCTACAGGCAGT